>Ga0209717_1001474_pt1 | contig 25285 bp, 20 predicted proteins | sample AD_UKC048_MetaG_FD_184418 | JGI IMG/M metagenome (GOLD analysis project Ga0209717, IMG submission 184418) | Active sludge microbial communities of municipal wastewater-treating anaerobic digesters from USA - AD_UKC048_MetaG (SPAdes) (version 2) | ecosystem: Engineered > Bioreactor > Anaerobic >... | reverse complement strand
TGGCGAGCTCTTTCATTAAATGGCACTTTCCGTTACAGTGCATGGCAGGCTGGGCTTTGTTGACACAAAGTACTTTAGAGATGTAGTCATAATTGGCCACATACTCCACCAACGGCAAGACCGGTTAGGCGAGGATTAGCAGCGACAATAGAAGCAGACATTTTTTCACGTTGCAAATTTATAAAACTAACAAACAAGTCAGGTTGTTAAATTCGACTTAATTTTAAAATCTGGTTAAACTTTAATTATTGGCCTGCGTCTTAACCCCAAATTTTAAAAAATAAACAGATGAAAAAATTATTGATGGTTGCATTTTTGGTTGTCGGGCTGACAGCTTTTGCACAAGAAAAAAAGATGGACAGGAAAAGAGCCGACATAGAAAAGCTCACACCCGAACAGAGAAACCAGCTGGCGATTAAGAAAATGACACTCGAACTCGGGCTCAACGATTCGCAGCAAAAAGAAATGTCGAAAATTATCGCCGAACAATCGGCAAAACGCGAAGCTGTAATGGCCGAAAGAAAAGCCAACAGAGAAAAAGGTGTCAAGCCTACCGCCGATGAACGTTTTGCAAGAGAATCCAAAAGACTCGATGAACAGATGGCCATGCAGGAAAGGGTAAAAAAAATCCTCTCGCCCGAGCAATTCAAAAAATGGGAACAACTCAAAGCCGACCGCAAAGAAAAAATGCAGGAACGCCGCGAGAAAAGAGCCGACAAAATGCCGAAGCCTGAATAAGGGAAAATAAATTTTGTGATTTGCTAAAAATCAGTTAGATTTGGTTTCCTAATTTAAAAAACCAAACCAATGAAAAAATTAATTGCAATAGCAACTTTGTTTTTTGCCTTTACCATCAGCGCAAGCGCCCAGGATAAAAAAGCAACGGTTTCTCCTCAGGAGAAAGCTAAAAATGAAATGATGACTTTGAATGCCAAATTGAATCTAAGCGATGATTTGAAGCGTGATGTTTACACCTTACTGGCGATGAGAAATGAGGAATTGCAAAACAAACCGCAGATGACCGCTGCCGAAAAAGAAAAAATGAACAAAAAAGTAGAAAACAAAATCATGTCGGCATTGACTGAGGCGCAAAAAGCGACTGTGAACTCAGATCCTGACTTGAAAAAGTTGATCACAAATTAATGCATACGCTACTAAATAAAAAAGCTCCTGAATCCAGGAGCTTTTTTTATGTTATAATGTAGCCGAAACTTTTCGGATCGCCTCAATCGTAAAGTCGAGGTCATCGTAAGTGAGCGCATCGGTAATGAACCAGGTTTCGTAGGCCGATGGCGCGATGTAGACCCCTTCGGCAAGCAATCCGTGAAAGAACTTACGAAAGGTTTCATTATCGCCTTTGGCCGCCGTCTTAAAATCATAAACCGGCTCTGCGTCGAAATGAACAGAAATCATAGAACCTACCCTATTGATGGTGAAATCAATATTATTTTGATTGAGTACGTCGCGAATCCCTTTTTCAAGGTAAGCTGTTTTTTCCTCCAGGCGGTTAAAAACCCCAGAGTCGTCATTTAAAGCCTGCAACATGGCCAACCCAGCCGCCATGGCCAATGGATTTCCAGATAAGGTTCCGGCTTGATATACCGGCCCAATAGGTGCGAGGTAATTCATAATCTCTGAACGCGCGGCAAAAGCACCCACAGGCAATCCGCCGCCGATTACTTTGCCAAAAGTCACAATGTCGGCCTTGACATTGAACAATTCCTGTACGCCGCCTTTAGCCAGACGGAATCCGGTCATTACTTCGTCAAAAATAAGCAGGATGCCGTGGTCTGTACACATCTGCCTCAAACCTTCTAAAAACCCCTTTTTCGGAACGATACAACCCATGTTTCCGGGAACCGGCTCTACAATAATCGCGGCAATTTCATTGGGATTGGCATCGATCAAATCGGATACATTCTGTAAATCATTGTAAGCGGCCAGCAAAGTGTCTTTGGCGGTTCCAGACGTTACTCCGGGACTGTTTGGCGTGCCAAAAGTGACGGCTCCGCTTCCGGCTTGTATCAGGAACGAGTCAGAGTGGCCGTGGTAGCAACCCGCAAACTTGATGATCTTGTCTCTTTTGGTATAGCCGCGTGCCAAACGGATGGCGCTCATACAAGCTTCGGTGCCCGAATTTACAAAACGGATTTTCTCGATATTGGGCACCATAGCAACTGCCAGTGCTGCGATTTGGGTTTCAAGCTCGGTTGGCATCCCGAATGAAGTACCGAGTTCGGCGCGTTGCTTTACCGCGTCTACAACCGGTTGAAAGGCATGACCCAGTATCATGGGTCCCCACGAATTGATATAGTCGATGAAACGATTGCCGTCTTCATCATACAAATACGCCCCTTTGGCGCTTTTGGCAAAAATAGGCTTGCCGCCTACGGCTTTGAAGGCCCGTACCGGCGAGTTTACACCGCCCGGAATTACCTGCTCTGCTTCGGCAAACAGCCGGCTGCTTCTTTGGTATAGCATATTATTTTATTATGAGATTTTGGCCGATAGAAATGGCGTTGTCCTGTAAATCATTTTTGCGTTTGAGGTCGTCTACAGAAATATTGAAGCGCCTTGAAATCGAATACAAGGTATCGCCTTGGGTTACTTCGTAAGTGTCGGTACTCGCCGATTGCACTGTGGGCTTGGTGAGCGTGTTGTTTACCCGAACAAACGGATTGCCCAGTACCTCTGCATCATATTGGTTGAGTTGGTAGCGCTCAATGATACCGATGAGCTTCTCCGGATACTTGGGATCGGTGGCATAACCCGCCTCCTTGAGTCCTTTTGCCCAGGCGCGGTAATCGTCTTTTCCCAGCTGGAACAATCCCAGATATCTGGACCGGCTGGTTAGAAATAGTGAATGGTCTTGATACGATTCTCCGGGCACTTCGTACTTCCTAAAACACTCTTGGGCTTCATCGTCGTCATATCTCACACTCGGACCATTCCACTCCTTGTGGCATTTGATTCCAAAATGATTATTGGCCAATATACTCAAGGGTCCTGTTCCTGCGCCCGACTCCAGTATGCCTTGCCCCAGAATGATACTGGCCGGGATGCCATATTGTGTCATATTATTTTTTGCCGTTTCCTTATAGGTCGCGATATAGTCGTTGACCATTGCGGTGGTCACTTTCACTCTTGTAGTGGCCTCTAGGATTTCTGACTTGGAGATTACCGTTTCGTTGCCCGACGATTTGTCCTGCTCTATTGCCGACTCGTATTTCTCCTCGATTTTTCTGATTTCGGGGTTTTGATCTAACGGTCTGGTTGCGGTTCTTTGGCTGGTTGCGACAGGTTTTGAAGTAGTTCTCGAAGGCGTAGTACGCGAAGGAGTAGTTTTCCTTGGTACAGGCTTGCGCTGCGTTTTCGCTACAGAAGTCCCAGGCTTGCGGTACGCTGGCTTAGAAGTGCGCACAACGGGTTGCGAGGAACTGCATCCCACAAGGGCGACGACAATAAGCAAAAGCACTAATTTCTTAATCATGGTAATGGATTGTGGTTGACTGCTTCTTTTTTAATTTGATGTTCATTCCCGAAATACCCTGGAGACCTCCGGTGTGGATCATGAGGATTTTAGAACCGCTTGGGAAATAATCCTTTTGGATCAAATCGATAACGCCAAAAACCATCTTTCCAGTATAAACCGGATCAAGCGGAACACCGTTTTCCAGATAAAACCGGTTCAAAAAACCGATAAGTTCCTCATTAACTTTGGCATATCCTCCAAATTGATAATCCGAAATCAATTTCCAGTTATCGGGCTTCGCAAATTTATGAATTTCCTGTCTTAAAAAATCCCCTTTAACTGCCGGAAAACCCAAAACTTGTTGACAGGGTTTTGCACTATTGATGAGCCCGGATATGGTGCCGCCGGTTCCCACTGCGCAGCAGATATATTCGAACGCAGCATCGGCTTGGGTGAGGATTTCCTCGCAACCTTTAACCGCCAAATCGTTGGTTCCGCCTTCGGGCAGCAGGTAGTAATCGCCAAATTTTTGTTGTAGTTTTTCAATAAAGGCCGCTTCGCTTTTTTGCCGGTAGGCTTCCCTGCTTATAAATTCGAGTTGCATGCCACAATCAGTAGCGAACTGCAGAGTCGGGTTGTTAGATACCCCGCCTGTAAGTTCATCCCCACGAATAATACCTATTGTTTGCAGTCCCTGTTCTTTCCCTGCAGCAGCCACTGCTGCGATGTGATTGGAGAAAGCACCTCCAAAAGTCAACAACCGGTGTTGCCCAAGTTTCAAGGCTTCGGAAATGTTGTATTTGAGTTTGCGGTATTTATTACCCGACACGAAAGGATGAATCAAATCCTCCCGTTTGATGGCCAAGGTAATATCCGGACGCGACTGCAAGATCTGGTTGTGGGTTTCCAAAAAAGCTTTTTTGCAAAGTTAATCGATAATCGCCTCTCCAATAAAAGTATCTCAAAAAAAAAGCAGCCTTTCGACTGCTTTCAAGTATACAAACTCAAGGGTTACTTGCGGTTATAAACCGTTATTTTCTTAGCGTAATCTTGTTGATTTTCTGTAACAATTTTCACGACATAAACCGCATCGGCAATCCCTGCTGTAGAGAATTGGTAGCTGGCTTTGTTGCCCAACTGTTGCTTGTTGAAAATTTGTTTGCCATTGATATCAAACAAGCCAACCGATTGAATGGTCATACCTTTGGGATTGCCAATGACTAGCTCTTGCGCGGTATTGTTTTGAACGACATCAAATGAGTCTGCCGACAATCCGGGGATATTGAGCATTTCACGATTAAGGAAAGTAAACTCAAAACGATCATTGTACACACCTGCAGGCAAAGTCAATTGGTATTCCTCATTTTTGACATCGTAGTAATTGTCGGTTTCCTTGTCGTGCAGGAATACATTGCTGGCACCATTGAAATTAATAAATTCGGCAACCTGGATTTTAAAAGTAGCTTCGGCATTGTTCTTAAATCCTACAGGAAAGGTTTTGTGGATGTCGAAACTGGTCGCTGTATGGATGTACTCTTTACTGTCGAGGTAAAAATACATATCAAATGGCAAGTTGAGTTCTGTGTCTGCCGACTTAGAATCTGCGAGGTCAACGCCATCAACTGCGTTTGGCAAAAAGCAAATCGCTATCTGGCGCACTGCCTGACCATTCAAAGAGGCGTTGATGTTGATGTGCGGTGTGGGCGCTTTGCTGATTTGGGTGTAATCGGTTCCCGCAACATTGGGAATCTCACCATAATTCCCGTAATCTGCCGTAGCATTGCCATTTGAAGCTAGCCTGTGGAACTCAGAATTATTGACCACGCCCTCATTCTTAAACACGCGATACAGGTTCTTGAATCGCGGTGAACCTGCAGCGGTGCCGCGAACCATAAATCCTTGCCCAACCGGACAAAATCTTCTCTCGTAATGGTTCAATGGTGTACTGGCCACCGTGCCTTGGTTTCCGGCGGCGTCATAATTGTAAAATGTGGCTGGTGTGTAAACGCTTGTCGCGCCGTTGTATACCCCGTAGCCGCCGCGATAGCTGGCAATGAAATGCGAAGCTGCAGTTGGGTCATGCTCCCAAAACAAAGCGGTTCCGTCTATAAATGGAGTGTTCGTTGGGTCGGTCAGGAACATATTGAGATCGATGGCGCTTGGATATGGGTTTCCGGTCAGCGTCATGTTGCCTGGTGTAGCTATTACAGAAATATCGATGTTTCCATCGTTGGGTTTTCCCCTAAAATCATAGCGCTGTTGGCTTCCCGGATTGTTCTGTACGCCAAGTACCGTTGTAGCATCGGTACCGCTGGTGCCTTTCATCGTAAAGCCCTGTCCTGGCGCGATCGTAGCGGCCGAACCCGTGTAAAACCATTGGGAGTAAGTCGTGGATGACAAAAATTTGAAGATCCAACGTTCGGCTATTGAAAGATTTCCTGCCGAAGTCGTTCCGTCGAGTATTGAAGAAGCGAGGATAGTAGCCGGCACGCTAGTGTCGAGCCCAGTGGGTCTGCTCAATTGCGAAATTCCAAAACTGCTATTCCCCACGGCGGCCAACGATGCTCCTACAGGCGAGCACCAGTAATTGTATGTATAATTGTTTGAAGTCCCTTCCTGAAAAACCGACAATTCTCCTACGCCTTGGTTGGCAGAGGAACCTGTAGTGGCTTGCAACAACTGCGATTCATTTCTCAGGTAAATATTACCCGAACTTTGAAGGTTGACATCCTGAGTCACAAACAGGTATTTGTCTGCCACATATACATAACTGTTGCTTACATAAAGCTGCGCATTTCCCTGCTCGAAAACCAACAGCAGCAACATGCCGATGCAAAAACTAAACTTTCTCATACTCATCAAATTAAGCGATAAAAGTAAAATAATATTTTAAAAACGCCTATGAAAACATATGAAAATTGCGATAAAAGTCCGTTCGTAGAGTATTTCGGTCGTTTGTCTATAAAAATTTGATTTTGAGCTTTTTGAATTTACTTTTAAAAGTCAAATATCCCCTATTATGAAACAATTTTACTTTTCCATTTTTGTATGTTTCCTGCTCTTTTCTGCTGACGAAGTTTTAGCCCAGGTAGGAATCGGAACCACTGCGCCAGACGCACAGCTCGACATTCGCTCCACGAATCAGGTCACACCGGCAAATACCGACGGAATACTGATTCCAAAAGTCGACGCTTTCCCTGCCACCAACCCAACTGCGGCCCAACAAGGCATGCTTATTTATCTAACCACACCCGCTACATTTTCATCAACGCTCAGACAACCCGGTTTCTACTACTGGAACGATCCGACAGACTGGATTGGAATTTCGTCCACGGCAAACGGCGATCACGATTGGTATGAAGTGGGAACTACAACTGCTCCCGATGCGATTACCGACGATATGTTTCACACAGGAAATGTGGCCATTGGAAAAAATACCGCTAGTAGCGCCCTTGATGTTTCCTCAGGCGGAGCGGCTTCATCCGGAATCATAAACGCATTAAACAGTACCGTAACTGCCGGTGGCGCAACAATCAAATCTGCAATCAATAATTTCATTCAAGGTAATTCTGATGATGTTATGATGGCTCAAGCCAATTCAGTTTCAAATAGCGGAACCGGAATTCACTATGGGGTAGCCAACCAAATAACAAGTCCAAATTCTTCGTTCATATATGGCTTCAACAACGTAATCAACAGTAATTCTAATACGTTTGGGAGTAATAATTTCATTACAAATAATAGCGCTTCAAATACTACTTCCGTGAGTGCTTATTCAAACAATTTAGCAGGAAGTTCTGCCGGAACTATAAAAGGATACGAAACCTCTATTGGTGTAACCGGTAACGGAAACCATTATGGAAATTACAATCTACTTGCAGGAACAGGAGGCGGCAGTAATAGTCATTACGGCACATACAATTGGTTGACAGGAACCGGAATCACCACAAAGTATGGCAACTATAATTTAATAAATACCACAGCAGGCGGCACCCATTACGGTGTTTATTCAGAAGTCTTGAAACCCGGCGCCACCAACTTCGCCGGTTACTTCCTGGGTAATGTCGGAATCGGCACCACCGTTGGCAACACCTACACCTTGCCTCCCTCTCGCGGTACAGTAGGTCAAACCATGCGTACCGATGCGCTCGGGAACGTCACCTGGGCCAACAACAGCGACTTTGCCTGGTCATTGTCAGGTAACACCATCGCTGCAGCTAATTTTATAGGAACCACCAACGCGCAAGCCTTTCGATTGTACAGCAATAACATCGAGCGCATGCGAATCAACCCTACCGACGGCGAAGTAGTCATAAATGGCACTGCGTCTCCGTACGCGGGGGATGCTTTAGTTGCCATAGGCACAGCCGCACTCCCATTTGCCACCAACGGCTATACCGGGCAAGCTGGTTCGGGTGTTTGGGGCGAAACATTGGCTGCCAGTTCGTCTGCTTTTTCTTCGGTTCAAGGTTACTATGGAGGTACCGGGGCTGGGGCCGGCGTATTGGGAAATTACAACGGAACCAACACCGGCGGAATTCGCAGCGGAGTCTACGGCGTTTGTTCAACGCCTGCTGCAGCGAATGGCGGTGCAGGTGTCTATGGTTACAATGCCATCGCCAGCGGCAATCAGCGCATAGGGGTTCTGGGCAATTATAACGGCGCCTCGTTTGGCTTAGGCGTGGTTGGAGTGGGATTTGGAGGTGGTATTCCCGCCGGTAACATCGATGTAGGTGTCGTAGGCTGGAGGACTAACAATGCCAACTACAGCGGCTATTTCAACGGGAACCATGTCATCGCCAACGGAACCAAAACTGCCAGTGTCGGGACCAGCAAAGGAAACCAGCTCTTGTATGTTACCGAGCTTCCCGAAGTCTGGTTTGAAGATGTCGGCGGCGGCCAATTGGTAAACGGAACCACGCACATCCAATTGGACCCACTATTTCTGGAAACGATTTTTGTCGACCAAACCCATCCCATGCGTGTTTTCCTGCAAGAAGAAGGAGAAAGCAACGGTTTGATTGTAATCAAGGATGCCGACAACAAAGGCTTTACAGTAAAAGAAAAAAATGGCGGCACATCCAACATCACCTTTTCATTCCGCATCATGGCCAAACGTTTGCATTTCCAGGACCACCGATTTGGCAACGATCCGCTTTGGGGCGGAGGCGACACCAGAAAATACAACCAATACGCCACGCCTCCACCTGTCGATTACAATGAAAACGTCCGGTTTCAGGAACAACAAAAACGCAATTACAAACCCACACCTATGCCAGAAGGTTTCATCGACTACTTCCAATTGCAGGAACAGACCAAAAAAATGGAGGTGGCCAAACCAAAAAAATAAATCGGCATTATCGTAAGAAATTCCAAAAAGGCCTCGATTTTAAATAGTCGGGGCTTTTTTCATTCGCATAAGCTTCACGTTCAAAAATAATATTGCGATAGGCATCGTTCCAATTTCGGTAACGCATCCACTTCACCAAAAAATCCAGCAGATACCAAACAAAAAAAGGCAAAATGAGCAGTTCCAATTGTTGCCTTAAGTGGATCCGCTCGTGGTTGACCAACACAGAATTTTCCTTATCCAAAGCGTCACCCACGATCACAAAGGGAAACACCGTCAATCCACGATAACCTTTCGGAATTAAATATTTGGCAACAATCAAAAACATCGGCGAAACTTGTTATTTTTGTACGTTATGCAAGAGCAAAATAATGAAAATAAACCAATCGAAGGCGAAGATTTTTATTACACGCCCGAAGGCTACAAATGCTTCACCGAGCGCTACCACCTCAAACGCGGCTATTGCTGCCGCAGCGGTTGCCGGCATTGCCCCTACGGATTCGATAAAAAAACAGGAACAATAAAAAAATAGTGACACTGAGCGCAGTCCAAGTATGGGCGTTGCCTACGGCCGGGCTTTTCGCAGTACGCGGTACTTGCTGCAATCCCTAACGCGGGCATCTCCATCACTTTAAACAGCATATAAAGAAAGAACATCTGTCTAACTCAAAATCCAAAGCGAAGCGTGTCCAAAGTGCAGCGTGTCCAAAGCGCAGCGCGTCCAAAACCGCAGGCGCGTCCAAAAAAATGACTTTCAAAGAACAAATCCAACAAGGAATCCCAAAGGTCCTCCCCAATCCAAAACCCTACGACACGAGCATCAACCACGCGCCCAAACGCAAAGAAATCCTCTCGCCCGACGAAAAAAAACTCGCACTTAGAAACGCCTTGCGTTATTTTGAGCCGCAACACCACAAAGAACTGATTGCAGAATTCTCCGAAGAACTAGAAACTTACGGCCGCATCTACATGTACCGTTTGCGTCCCGATTATGAAATGAAGGCGCGCCCCATTTCTGAATATCCCGGCAAATGTGAACAAGCCAAAGCCATCATGCTCATGATCCAGAACAACCTCGATTATGCTGTGGCGCAACACCCGCACGAACTCATTACCTACGGCGGCAACGGCGCTGTATTCTCGAACTGGGCGCAATATTTACTCACGATGCAATACCTGTCAGAAATGACAGACCAGCAAACGCTGGCCATGTACTCGGGCCACCCAATGGGTTTGTTCCCGTCGCACAAAGACTCACCAAGGGTCGTGGTCACCAACGGTATGATGATTCCCAATTATTCCAAACCAGATGATTGGGAGAAATTCAATGCGCTCGGCGTTACACAGTACGGCCAGATGACCGCGGGAAGCTACATGTACATCGGGCCGCAAGGCATCGTACACGGCACCACCATTACCGTCCTAAACGGATTCCGTAAAATAAAAAAAACGCCCAAAGGAGGTCTTTTTGTCACCTCTGGTTTGGGCGGCATGTCTGGCGCACAACCCAAAGCGGGGAACATCGCCGGTTGCGTCACCGTTTGCGCCGAAGTCAACCCAAAAATCACGCACATCCGCCATTCGCAAGGCTGGATCAATGAAGTCATCACCGATATCAACGAATTGGTACCGCGCGTCCAAACGGCGCTCCAAAACCAGGAAGTCGTTTCTATCGCCTACCTGGGCAATGTCGTAGACGTTTGGGAACGCTTCCACGAAGAAGACCTGCGCATCGATTTGGGCTCAGATCAGACCTCGCTTCACAATCCGTGGGCAGGCGGTTATTATCCTGTTGGGATTTCATTCGACGATGCCAACGCGCTCATGGCACAAAACCCCGAATTGTTCAAACAAAAAGTACAAGAAACCCTGCGCCGCCATACAGCCGCAATCAACAAACACACCGCAAAAGGCACTTATTTCTTTGATTACGGCAATGCATTTCTTTTAGAAGCATCGCGTGCCGGCGCCGACATTATGGCCGAGAATCACATCGATTTCCGTTACCCGAGCTATGTTCAGGACATCATGGGCCCGATGTGTTTCGATTACGGATTTGGGCCGTTCCGTTGGGTTTGTGCTTCGGGCAAACCAGAAGATTTGCAAAAGACAGACGATATTGCTTGCGCAGTACTCGAAGAAATGGCGAAAACTGCACCGGCAGAAATCCAGCAACAAATGCAGGACAACATCCAATGGATCAAAGGCGCACAGCAAAATAAACTTGTCGTAGGCTCGCAAGCGAGAATCCTCTATGCCGACGCCGAAGGGCGCATCAAAATTGCCGAAGCTTTCAACCAAGCCATTGCAAAAGATGAGATTGGCTATGTCATCCTCGGTCGTGACCACCACGATGTATCCGGCACTGACTCGCCTTACCGCGAAACCTCGAACATTTACGACGGCTCGCGTTTTACCGCCGATATGGCCATCCAGAATGTGATTGGCGACAGTTTCCGCGGTGCCACTTGGGTATCCATCCACAATGGCGGTGGTGTGGGCTGGGGCGAGGTCATCAACGGCGGATTCGGTATGGTTCTTGATGGCTCGGCCGACGCGTCAAGGCGCTTAGAATCGATGCTTTTCTGGGACGTAAACAACGGAATTGCACGCAGAAACTGGGCACGAAACGAAGGTGCGGTTTTCGCCATCAAACGCGCCATGCAGTCGCAACCTTTGTTGAAAGTCACGCTCCCGAACCTCGTCGATGATGCGTTATTAGAAAGTTAAATGGCAATGTTGGATTTCAGGTTGCCGTTATATAAAAATGATCTCAAAATCTAAAAATTGCAATTATGAAAACAATCAAATTACTACCGCTGCTCTTGATTATGATGTTGGCTTCGTGTGCCTCGGTTCGGGTCAACACCGATTATGACAAGTCTGTTAACTTCGCGGCGTACAAAACCTATGCGTTTTATAAGACCGGCATCGACAAGGTTGAAATCTCAGACCTCGATAAGAAAAGAATCCTGCGTTCTATCGATGAAACGATGGCATCCAAAGGATTCACCAAAAGTGAAAACCCTGATTTGTGGATCAACATCAACACCAAGTCAGAGAAGAATGTCAACGTGAACCAATTCTACGCCGGTTACGGCTATGGTTGGGGATTTGGCTGGAACCCCTACTGGGGCGGCAACTACTCGGTCAACACCACTACCGAAGGCGTCCTGACCATCGACCTGATTGATGCCAGGAAAAAAGAACTCATCTGGCAAGGCGTAGGCTCGGGTTACCTCACCCAGAACGTGGACAAGAAAGACGAAGTCATCAAGAACTTCGTGACACAGATTTTGGCGCAGTATCCACCGGGAGCTGATAAGAAATAAGTAAAGAGAAAGCCGTTACAGTTTTATGTACCGGCTTTTTTTAAACACAGATTTCACAAATTAGCACAGATTTTTCTTTATGTAAATCTGTGAAATCTGTGTTATATTAATAAGTGAGCAACTCCTCCATCTTCATCCTCACCTTCTCCACACTCGGAATCATCGTCTGCTCCAATGTCGAATTTAATGGAATCGCGGGCAAATTCTCTGACCCAATCACCATTACCGGCGCATCGAGATATTTAAAGCACTTCTCCTGAATCATTCCCGCCAAACCTCGCGCAAACGAATTGTTTACCGGCTCCTCGGTTACTACAAGACATTTCTTGGCTTTCTTAACCGACCTCAAAATCGTTTCCTCATCAAGCGGATACAACGTCCGCAAATCGACGATTTCTACATGCTCCTTCCTATCGGCCGACGCATTCAAAGCCCAATGCACACCCATGCCATAAGCAATCACGGTAATCGTTTCGGCTTCGTCTTGCGGCCAAATTTCCTGTACGATATTGGCTTTCCCGAACGGCAAAACATAATCTTCACCGGGTTCATTCACCCGCGCCGCATCGGTTCCTTTGACTTTAGACCAGTACAATCCTTTGTGCTCTAGTATAACCACAGGATTCGGGTCGTGATAAGCCGATTTGAGCAAACCTTTCAAATCGGCACCATTGCTCGGATACGCTATTTTAATTCCGCGGATGTTCGTAAGAACACTTTCCACCGAACTCGAATGATACGGCCCGCCACTGCCATAAGCGCCAATCGGTACGCGCAAAATCATGCTCACCGGCCATTTACCATTGGTCAAATAACAAGAACGGCTCACCTCGGTAAACAATTGATTCAATCCCGGCCAGATGTAATCGGCAAATTGCACTTCAACAATCGGCTTTAAGCCAACCGCGCTCATCCCAACCGTCGAGCCTACAATAAACGCCTCCTGTATGGGCGTATTGAACACGCGGTCGTCGCCGAATTTCTGCGCCAAGGTTGCCGCTTCACGAAATACACCGCCCAATCGTCCGCCAACATCCTGCCCATAAAGCAAACATTCCTTGTTTTCTTTCATCAATTCCTCGACGGCAAACAACGCACAGTCCACCATGACGACTTTGTCCTCGCGCTCGGGATTGCGTTCCCCTTTTTCTTCGAGGATTGGTGTAGGCGCAAAATCGTGCGTAAACAAATCTTCTGGCTGTGGATCTTCGGCCAATAAGGCTTTATCGTAATCGGCTTGCACTTTGGCAATCGCGGCCGTGTTGATATTTTCTATTTCGTTTTCGGTAAATCCGGCGTCGCGCAACTGCTTTTTCAAAACCGGATACGGATCGCGCGATTGGGCTTCCTCGAGATCATCGCGGTACCATTCCATACGCACGCCCGAAGTGTGGTGGTTGAGCAATGGCACTTTGGCATGTACCAAAAACGGACGGCGTTCGGCGCGCATTGTCTTCAAAACTTTCTGAATCGTGAGATAGCTTTCTGTAAAATCAGCTCCGTCGATTGAAATCGCTTCAATGCCGTGGAAACCCTTGGCGTATTCAAATGCGTTCTGCGCACGGGTTTCGGCCGCATTGGCCGAAATGTCCCAACCGTTGTCCTGTACCAGATACAAAATCGGCAACTGCTTCAAAGCCGCCATCTGGAAGGCTTCGGCAATTTCACCTTCGGTCACCGAGGCATCGCCCAAAGAGCAAACCACAATCGGCAAATCTGCTAAATCATCCTGGATGCCCACATTTTCCTTGTACCAAAATCCCATCGCTGCGCCCGTTGCGGGAATCGCCTGCATGCCGGTCGCCGAACTTTGGTGCGGGATTTTTGGCTTGTCGGCATCGCGTAAACTCGGATGGCAATAATACGTGCGTCCGCCAGAGAATGGGTCGTCGCGTTTGGCCATCAACTGCAACATCAAATCGTACGGCTGCATCCCGATTCCGAGCAACATCGCGTCATCACGGTAATACGGAAACGCATAATCCTGCGGCAACAACTGCATCGCCGTGGCAATCTGAATCGCTTCGTGTCCGCGCGAAGTGGCATGCACGTATTTAGAGACAACTTTAAAGTTTTCCTCGTACAATTCTGCCATCGCTTTGGCGGTCGCCATCGTCGTGAACGCTTGCTCGAGGATGATTTTGTTTAGTGTTTTTTGAGCTACTTCCATTTTTTTCCAAACACAGATTTCTCAGATTTTCACAGAAAGCCGCACCATAATCTGTGAAAATTTGTGCCATCTGTGTTTTATTTTATTGGCAGACAATTGCTTCGCCAGTTCGCTTGGCTCGTGTCGCGCTATCATTTTTATTTTGGCAGACAATTGCTTCGCCAGTTCGCTTCGCTCGTGTCGCGCTATCCGTTGCAATCTTTTATCAAAAAGAGATTTTCCATCGTTACACTTCGGGCTAATCCTTTTTGCAAAAGGATTTCCACTGCTATCGCGGCTGCGCATTTATCTATTTTACAGCAACGCTTTCAGCCGGAACAATCCACCCAAATTTATCTTCAATCTGTTGGGTCTTGATGCCGTCCAAAGTCGCTTTCACGTCCTTTCCAACCGGCGCTTCCGCGGGGAAAGTAATCTTCATGTCCTTGTACCCGATTTCGGCCACCGGCGCTATAGAAACTGCAGTTCCCGCACCAAAAGCTTCCTCCAAAGTTCCGCTTTTAAAAGCTTCCACGATTTCAGTCATTGAAATCGGCCTTTCGGTCACTTCAAAACCTTTGTCACGCAACAAATCGATCACACTCAATCTCGTGATTCCAGACAAGACAGATCCGTTAAGGTTCGGCGTGATAAATTTCCCTGCAATCTTGAAGAAAATGTTCATGGTTCCCACTTCGCAAACGTATTCAAATTCGCGCGCGTCGAGCCACAACACCTGATCGTAACCTTTGGCTTTGGCCATTTCGGTAGGGCGTATGGCTGCGGCGTAATTTCCGGCCGCTTTGGCTTCTCCGGTTCCGCCGTTGGCAGCACGGATGTATTGGGTTTCTGCCCAAAGCTTGATCGGCTTTGAAAAAAATGGTCCGCTTGGCGAGGCAAAAATGATGAACTTGTATTTGGTCGCGGCGCGCATGCCTATGAATGCCTCATCGGCATACATAAACGGGCGCAGGTACAAGGCAGTGCCATCGGCTGTCGGGATCCAGTCTTTTTCAATCGCGACGAATCGTTTCAATCCTTCTACGAATAAATCTTCTGGAAATGCAGGCATTCCCATACGATCGGCACTGAAATTCAAACGTTTCGCATTCTCTTCGGGGCGGAACAATAATGGCGTATCGTCCTTGCCCAAAGTCGCTTTCAAGCCTTCAAAAATGGCCTGGCCGTAATGCAACGCCATCGCTGCCGGATGCGTGGCAATGGTTTGCAACGGTTCGATTCTTGGGTTGTTCCATTGGCCGTTTTCGTAATCGCAAATAAACATATGGTCGGTAAAAACCGTTCCCATGACGCTGGTATTCAGGTCTATGTTCTTCTGTCTTGAGCTGTGGCTGATGGTTTCTTTAATCTGTGGTAACATAAGTTGTAATTTATAAGGTGGTTGAGTTGTCAAATTGTTCTAAGTAATCGCCGACTTTGCGCAGGAATGAGCCGCCCAAAAAGCCGTCGACTACGCGGTGGTCAAACGAAAGCGACAAATACATCATACTCCTGATGGCAATCTCGTCACCTTTCTCTGTGGTGATGACTTCGGGTCTTTTCTTGATAATGCCGAGCGCCAAAATCGCGACCTCGGGTTGGCTGATGATGGGCGTTCCCATCAAACTGCCAAACGTCCCAACATTCGAGATTGTAAAGGTTGAGCCTTGAACCTCATCGGGTTTTAACTTATTGTTGCGCGAACTTTCGGCGAGATGGTTTACGGTCGTGGCGAGTTCGAGCAAGTTTTTTTCATTTGCGTTTTTGACCACGGGAACAATCAGGTTGCCGCTCGGAAGTGCCGTCGCCATACCAACATTAATGTCTTTGTGCACGATGATGTTCTTGCCATCCACCGATACATTGATCATCGGGAAATCGGCTATCGCTTTGGCTACTGCATCGACAAAAATCGGCGTAAAGGTTAGCTTTTGGTTGTGTTTTGCGGCAAAGGCGTCTTTATTTTTGTTTCTCCATTCGACCAAATTCGTTACATCCACTTCAATATAAGAAGTCACGTGCGGCGAAGTTTGTTTGGAGTACACCATGTGATCAGCGATCATCTTTCGCATACGATCCATCTCTACGATGCGGTCTTTGCCTTCGGTGTATTGGATTATGGGTTTTGGGTAAGTGGTTGTCGGTTGTCGGGTGTCGGTTGTCGGGCGGCTCGTAATCGGATACTTCCTGTTCTTTAGGTAATTGAAAACATCACTTTTTTGGATGCGTCCGTCGGCGCCAGAACCGGGAATGCTTTGCACTTCTTCGATTGAGAGGTTTTCCTTTTGTGCAATGGAAATAATCAGTGGCGACAAGAAAGCGTCAGGGTTGCTTTTTGATTGCCGGTTGTCGGTTGCCGGTTGTCGGTTGTCGGTCGTTTGACGCTTGACGTCTGACGTTTGACCTGTTGCAGTGGGTTGCGCGCTCGCTTGACTTTCGACTTTCGACACTTGACTATCGGCTTCAATCAAAGCCAGGATTTCACCCACTTTGACGATATCGTCTTTGCCAAACCTAATCTCGGTAATCACTCCAGAAACCGGGCTCGGCACGTCATTGTCAACTTTATCGGTCGCGACTTCTACGATGGTTTCTTCGGCCACGACCGTATCGCCGACCTTTTTGAGCCAGTTGATGATGGTTGCTTCGGTGATGCTTTCGCCCATTTTGGGCATTTTGAATTCTGTAATCATTTGCTGTAAGCTGTAAGCTATAAGCTATAAGCCATAAGGCGCAAGCCAACTTACTATTGTTTATTCGTATATCGCTTAAAGCTTATTGCTTAAAGCTTATTGCTTGTTTCTAAATTCTTCTAATGTTTTATAAAAAGCTTCTTGCGTCGGTCTGTTTGCGGGAATTTCGCGTAATGGCTCGACAGCTTTTAAGGTCTCGTATAATTCCGATGGCAATTTTTGGTACAATTCAGTGCCTTTGGTTTTCCAGGCAATCATTTCGTCGGAAACGGTTTTGATGATTACCGCCGGATTTCCTACAACCATCCTTCTGTCGGGAATGTGCGTTTCGGCTTTGACAAACGCCAATGCGCCAACGATGCATTCATCGCCGATTTCGCAATCGTCCATAATCACGGCGTTCATGCCAACCAAGCAATTGCGCCCGATGTTGGCTCCGTGTATAATGGCACCGTGCCCTATGTGCGCGCCCGCTTTTAATGTAATGCTTTTTCCGGGAAACATGTGTATGGTACAGTTTTCCTGAATGTTGCAACCGTCTTCGATTACAATCTCACCCCAATCGCCGCGAATCGCTGCACCAGGACCCACGTAGACGTCCTTGCCGATAATCACATTACCGGTAACGGCAGCTTGCGGATGTATGAAACTGCTTTCGTGGATGACGGGGATGAAACCTTTGAATTCGTATATCATAATTTTGAGAGAAAAGAGGAAAGACCGCTATGCTGAAAGAGGAAAGATAGATCACAATCTACCATTTTCTTCATTCTGCTACATCTTGCAGCGAAGCGATCTTGCTTCTTGCAGCGTAGCGGTCTTTTCTCTATTTAAACTTTTCTAATGTTTTCTTCGTGAAATCGCTGAGCACCAATCTTCCGCTGATGGCCGCGCGTTCTGCCAGTAATTCGTTCCAATCGTCGGTGCCTTTCCAGAATATTTTTTTCATTTCCTGCATGGCTTCGGGATTGTAGGTGCACAAATGTTGGGCAAACGATTCGACTTTGGCATCCATTTCTTCGATACTTTCAAATACTTCGGCGAATAAACCTTTACTCCTCGCCCATTCGGCTTCGTAAAAATTATTGGCGTCTATGGCAATCTGTGACATCGCCGATATGCCCATCTTGCGTTCAATGGCAGGTGAAACCACAAACGGCCCGATGCCCACATTGAGTTCGCTGAGCTTGATTGCTGCAAATTTTGTCGCCATGCAATAATCGGTGGCCGCTGCAATCCCCACGCCGCCGCCTACGGTTTTGCCCTGAATACGGCCAATGATGAATTTTGGGCATTGGCGCATCGCGTTAATCACATTGGCAAAGCCTGAGAAAAACACTTTTCCGGTGGCCGCGTCATTGATCGTGATGAGCTCCTTGAAACTCGCTCCGGCACAAAAAGTTCTGTCGCCGCCGCTTTTTAAAATGATGACTTTAACTTCGGGATTTTTCCCAGCGTCGGTAATGGTTTGCGCCAATTGTGCGAGAATGGTTCCCGGCAATGAATTCTGCTCAGGATGAAAAAACGCGATCGTGGCGATGTTGTTTTGTATGGTTTGTTTTACGTATGCTTCCATTTGGTTGTTGGTTGTCGGTTGTCGGTTGTCGGAAGTTCCGCGTGGCTTTCAACCTTAATCTTCTAATCTTATTTATTCATTCTTGCAACGCAGTGGTCTTGGCTCTTGCAGCGCAGCGGTCTTTCTTCTATTCTAAAATTCCAAATTGCTTGAAATGGTGGTTAAAATGTTTGATACCGAGTAAATCCCACTCAAATTTATCCATCATGCCAAACACGACATTTTTGGTACGCGCGTCGGGATTCTCCTTGAAATACTGCTCATAAGCGTCGTAGGCTTCGAGGAGTTTCTGCTTGGCGGTTTCCAGATCGGGATATTGCAAGGCTTCGTTTTCGCCATTCTTCATCAGTGGATGCTTGTGCTCTTTTGGGAACGGGTTGTGGTTGAACACCGTTTCGCGGTATTTGGGCAAATGCTCTTCTGGTGTCGCAATGTCGAATTCACCTTTTTGCGCCATTGCATAGCGGAATTGCTCTTCCATGTGTTCTACCATATGCTGCGGCGTCATCGTTCCCCAATTGGCTTTGTGGTTGACAGTTAATTTGGCCAAGTAATGGTTCACGTTGTCGCGATTGATTTCAATGAACGGCGACTTCTTCTGAACCATCGTAAGGATGGTAGCCACAGCGGTCAACTCATCATTCTGGTCGAAAACTTCCACAAACCATTTCACGATACCCGATGGCATTTGCTCTCCGGCGTGGTCGCGTTCTATTTTTTGTTTGCACGTGAGTCGCACATACATGGTGTCGTTGTGGTAAATCGGACGCAGGAAACGGCATTCTTCAAGCCCGTAATTCGCGGCAACCGGACCTTTATTGGGCCACACGAAAAGCCCTGCTGCTGCGGCTAAGATGAAATAACCGTGCGCGGTACGCTTTTCAAAAATGCTGCCTTTGAGCGAAGTGATATCGGTATGCGCATAGAAATGATCCCAGGTAAGGTTGGCGAAATTGATGATGTCGGTATCGGTCACCGTGCGTTTGTGCGTCTTTAAAGACATGCCCGGTTCGATGTCATCCCAGTAATATTTAAACGGATGTTCGGGCGCTTCTTTATAAGCCGAGTTGGGTTGGTAGATTCCTGTAATTTCGGTGAGTGTCGTGGGTGAACCTTGTATCGCGCAACGTTGCATATAATGCTTGATGCCACGTACGCCACCCATTTCCTCGCCACCGCCTGCGCGTCCGGGGCCACCGTGTACCAATTGCGGCAATGGCGAACCGTGACCGGTACTTTGTTTGGCGTTTTCGCGGTTCAAAACCAGGATCCGTCCGTGGTGCGAAGCCGCGTTAATGACATAATCTTTGGCGATTTTGTCAGAGTTGGTAACGATCGATGAAACGAGTGAGCCCTTGCCCATTTTGGCGAGGCTAACTGCTTCGTCAATGTTTTTATATGGCATGATCGTCGCCACAGGGCCAAAAGCTTCGGTTTCATGCACGAGGGTATTTTTAAACGGCTGGTCTTCGCGTAAGACCATCGGGCTGATAAACGCGCCTTTTGTAGTGTCGGCACCGACCGTGTCGATTTTATCATAATCGCCATAAACTATCGAAGCGGTTTTGGCGATTTCTCGGGTGCGCATCTTGACTTCTTCGACTTGATCGTTGCTTACAAGAGCACCCATCCGGACTTCTTTGAGTCGTGGGTCGCCGATAGTCACTTTGTCTAAGGCTTTTCCAAGGGCAATCTGTACGTCTTCTACCAATGTCTCGGGAACGATGATTCTGCGGATCGCCGTACATTTCTGTCCGCATTTGACGGTCATTTCAGAGCGTACTGCGTTGACGAACAAATCGAATTCGGGTGTTCCCGGAACGGCATCTTCGCCCAAGATAGAGCAGTTCAGCGAATCGGCCTCCATATTGAATGGCACCGACTCGCTGATAATTTTAGGATGCGACTTGAGTTTTCTTCCGGTATCGGCCGAACCCGTAAATGTAACCACATCCTGAGACTCCACGAAATTGAGCATTTCATTGGCCGATCCGCAGATGAGCTGCAGCGCGCCTTCGGGTAAAATGCCCGAGGCGATGATTTCTTTGACCACTGCCTCGGTCAAATACGAAGTGGAAGTTGCAGGTTTTACTACCGCCGGCATTCCCGCCATCCAGTTGACTGCGCATTTTTCAAGCATCCCCCAAATCGGGAAATTGAACGCATTGATGTGAACGGCAACTCCGGGTTTGGGAACCAAAATGTGGTGCGCCATGAACCTTCCGCCACGCGACAAATCGATAGGGTCGCCTTCTACGTCGTAGGGTTGGTTGGGGAACAATTTTCTCAGGGACGCATTGGCGAACAAATTCCCGAATCCGCCCTCGATATCGATCCAGGAATCGATGCGCGTAGCACCGGTGCGGTAACTGAGTTCGTAGAATTGTTCTTTGCGTTTGGTGAGATACAGCGCGAGTTTCTTGATCATGTTGCCGCGTTCCTGGAACGTCATCTTACGCAGTTTCTCGCCGCCTTTGGTGCGCGCATAATGCAGGATTTGTTCAAAATCCAAGCCCTCGGTTGAGGCGTGCGTAATGATCTCGCCGGTGACCGAATCGAATAACGGAACGCCGGTGCCGGTGCCTTCGGTCCAATGGCCGTTGACATAATTTTGTAGTTTGCTCATACCTTTTATTTTACTGCGAAGTGGCCGAGTGAACCGCCGGTTTCGCATTTTTATTATCATGCATTGCAGTTTCCCTAAAGCTGCCTGCCTTTTTTATTTATTAAACGCGCTCGATGATCATCGCATAACCTTGGCCTACGCCAATGCACATGGTTACCAGCGCATATTGCTTTCCGGTCAATTGCAATTCAAGCGCCGCTGAGTAAGCAATCCTGGCTCCGGTTACGCCCAGCGGATGGCCGATGGCAATCGCGCCACCGTTGGGGTTGATTCTCGCATCATCATCCTTTAATCCCAAAGCGCGGATGCACGCGATACTTTGCGCCGCAAACGCCTCATTGAGTTCGATGATATCGATTTGGTCTAAAGTCAGGTTGGCTTTGGTGAGTGCTTTTTTGGTCGCCTCCACCGGACCGATTCCCATGATTCGTGGTTCGACACCAACAACCGCCGAACTGACGATTCGCGCCAAAGGTTTCAAATTGTATTTTTCTACCGCCGACGATGAAGCGACGATTACTGCTGCCGCGCCGTCATTAAGTCCAGAGGAATTCCCTGCCGTCACGCTGCCGTCTTTCCTAAACGCGCCGCGCAGTTTCGATAAACCTTCCATTGAAGTATTGGGTTTTACGAATTCGTCTTTGGCAAAAACAAGCGGGTCGCCTTTGCGCTGCGGAATCTCGACTGCGACAATTTCCTTTGCGAGTCGGCCGGATTCGGTAGCTTTTGCCGCTTTCATTTGGCTGTTCATCGCGAATTTGTCCTGATCTTCGCGCGAGATCTGGTATTGGTCGACGAGGTTCTCGGCTGTTTCGCCCATCGCATCCACGCCGTACATTTGCTGCATTTTTGGGTTGATGAATCGCCATCCGAAACTCGAATCGTACATTTTAAAGTCGGTTCCATAAGCGGCTGATGGTTTGGATACCACGAGTGGCCCGCGCGTCATGTTCTCGACACCGCCTGCAATAAACACGTCGCCGTCTCCGGCCTTAATCGCGCGATGGGCATGGATGACTGCCGACAGACCCGAACTACACAAGCGATTGACGGTTTCTCCGGGGACCGTTTGCGGCAAACCGGCAAGCAATAACGACATGCGCGCCACGTTGCGGTTGTCTTCTCCGGCTTGGTTTGCGCAACCAATGATTACGTCGTCATACGCTTCCTGGGGGATTTCGGGGTGTCTTTCTGTAATGGTTTTGATTACGAGCGCACCGAGATCGTCTGCACGAACGGCGGCTAAAGTTCCCTGGTAATTCCCGATTGGCGTTCTCACGCCGTCTATGATGTAACTTTCCATTTTTTATTGATAATGGATAATTGACAATTGACAATGGCTCCGTTTGGCGCTATCAATTGTTAATTATCAATTGTTAATTGTCTTCCCACTCTTTGGCTGTTCTATAGATCACGCCTTTGAACAACGCTACAAGTGTATTTTCTTTCTTGATCTCGATAATGTAAAAACCGACTTTATTTTTGAGGCTTTCGAGCGTGGCCTGGGCGGTAATGTAATCGCCCACTTCGAGTGCTTCAATGTGGTTGATCGAAGTGTCGATAGACACCGCGTGGCGTCCGTTGGTATTGGCCGAAAACCCAAACGCAGTATCAGCCAGTGAATAGGTGATACCGCCGTGCGCTTTGCCCATACTGTTGAGCATTTCAGGACGTACGGTCATGCCGACTTTACACCGACCGACTTCGCACTCCAGAATCTCGATGCCAAGCCATTGGCTGAACGGGTCGAGTGACAACATCTTGTATGGTAGTCTGTTTCCTTCCATCAGAAAAAAGTTTGATTTTGGGCATTCATTTTTCTAAGGATTGGACTACAGCGGTATCGGTCTTCGTGGTATTCATTGTACAAATTGTCTAATGCTGATACGCACCAGTCGATGCCTTTTTCATCGGCCCAGGCCAACAATCCCTTTGGATAATTGACGCCTTTGGTCATGGCGTTGTCAATGTCCTTGGCCGAGGCGATATTAAGGAACAAGGCGTCGGCAGCTTCGTTGATAAGCATCACCAAAATGCGGTCGAAAATGTATTGCCCTAAAGTATCGTCTTGTTTCGGTTGTGGCATTGGGACCGAATAATCGTAAAATCCGCGGCCGGTTTTTTTGCCTAGAAATCCGGCTTCAGTTAGTCTTTTTTGTGTGAAAGACGGTTTGTACCTCGTGTCGAAATAAAACGAGGTAAAGACGGTTTCGGTCACGGTATAATTGACGTCGTGCCCAATGAAATCCATAAGTTCAAACGGTCCCATCCTGAATTGCCCGAAGGTTTTCATTGCCCAATCAATGGTTGCGAAATCGGCTTTGCCTTCTTCGTAAATGCGTAGGCCTTCGCCGTAGAACGGACGCGCAACGCGGTTGACGATAAAACCAGGTGTGTCTTTGGCAACGGCCACAACTTTCTTCCAATCAGAAATGATGCGGACGGTTTTGTCTAAAATCTTAGTGCTGGTCTGCACGGCCGCAATAACCTCAACAAGTTGCATCAACGGCGCGGGATTGAAAAAATGGATCCCGATAACGCGGTCTGATTTTTTGCATGAAGCGGCTATCGAGGCAATCGATAAAGAGGAAGTATTCGAGGCGAGTATGGTGTTGGCCGAAACGACTTCTTCGAGTTCGGCAAACAATTTCCTTTTGATTTCGAGATTTTCGATGATGGCCTCAATGACCAAATCGGCATCGTACAAATCCTCGAGTGTGTTCACGTATGAAATGTGATTCGAAATACGCTCTTTCTCGGCCCCATCGATTTTCCCTTTTTCGAGCAGCATCATCAAGGTTTTTCCTAAAGCGTCACGGCTTTTGGCAATCGCCTCAAAGTTGGTGTCGTATATTTTAACGGCGCAACCGGCAGTGGCCGCAACTTGTGCGATGCCGCTTCCCATGGTTCCCGATCCGATTACTGCTACATTCATATTTTTGGTTCAGGGTTCAGGGTTCAGGTTTTAAGGCCCGAATCCCAAACACATTTAATTTCCTTTAAATTCGGGTGCTCTTTTTTCCATAAAGGCATTGACGCCTTCCTGGTAATCGTGTGAGCCGCTCGCGTCAATCTGCAAATCGGATTCCATGGCGAGTTGCTCCTGAAGGTTGTTGATCATTGATTTGTTGAGTAACTGCTTGGTGAGTGCGATGGCGTGTGTGGGCATCTTTGCCAGTGTGAGCGCAAGCTTCTCTACTTCTTCCTCGAAAAAAGCTACCGGATAAAATTTGTAAATCATCCCGATGTTAAAGGCTTCCTGCGCACCCACCTTATCGCCGAGCATCATGAGTGCAGAGGCTTTCTGGAAACCAATGAGCCTTGGTAAAAAGAAGGTTCCGGCGCTGTCGGGTACGAGCCCGATTTTGCTGAACGCCTGGATAAACGCGGCTGCTTCAGAGGCTACGACAATGTCACAGGCCAGCGCAATGTTGGCTCCGGCACCGGCAGCCACACCATTCACAGCGGCCACAATGGGTTTGTTGATGGTTCTGATGCGCTCGATAATGGGATTGTAATGCTCTTCTAGTATTTTACGGAAACCCGGCATGAGTTCGGGTGTGGTGACTTCTTTTAGATCTTGTCCCGCGCAAAAGGCTTTTCCGGCTCCGGTGATGACAATAGCGCGGATGTTCTCATCTTTGGCACATTGATCCAGTGTATCCTGCATAAGCAATGCCATTTCGCGGTTGAAACTGTTAAACACCTCCGGACGGTTGAGGGTGATGTAACCGATGTTGTTTTCTATTTTGAGTAATATCGAACGCATATCTATACTGCTTATTATTTACTTTCTTTTCTCTTTCCTCTTTCCTCTTTCCTCTTTCCTCTTTTCTCTTTCCTCTTTTCTCTTTCTTCTTTCCTCTTTCCTCTTTCCTCTTTCCTCTTTTCTCTTTCTTCTTTCCTCTTTCCTCTTTCCTCTTTTCTCTTTCCTCTTTTCTCTTTCTTCTTTTCTCTTTCTTCTTTCCTCTTTCCTCTTTCCCCTACTTAAGGCATTTAAAATAATCAAACGGTTCCTTGCAATCCTGGCATTGAAAAAAAGCCTTACAAGCCGTAGAGCCAAATTGGCTGATCATTTTGGTGTTCA
>Ga0209717_1001472_pt1 | contig 25286 bp, 18 predicted proteins | sample AD_UKC048_MetaG_FD_184418 | JGI IMG/M metagenome (GOLD analysis project Ga0209717, IMG submission 184418) | Active sludge microbial communities of municipal wastewater-treating anaerobic digesters from USA - AD_UKC048_MetaG (SPAdes) (version 2) | ecosystem: Engineered > Bioreactor > Anaerobic >... | reverse complement strand
ACGGTGAGACCACGCGAATAAACCATGTAGTTTGGGTGATCGGCCCCGAATCATAAGTGTTGCTTGTCGCGCCCGCTATATCCGACCATGGTCCGGTGGCACTCACCGTGCTACTTTGCCATTGGTAGGTTAAGCTCGAGCCGATCGCCGCCGTGGTTTGGGTGAACGCAACTGGGTCGCCTCCATTGCAAAGTACCTGGTTGGCGGCAACTACACCCGGCGTCAATTGTGGTGAAACCGTGATCGTGATGGTACTCGGAGTTCCTGCGCATCCGCTTGGAGAAGATGAAGGCGTGATGGTATAAGTGACATTTTGGTTGACTGCGCTGTTGTTGGTTAAGACATCAGGAATCGTAAAAGCGTTTCCGATACCTACAGTACCCGAGTTTCCAGTGCCTTGCGAACTCGTAACGTTGGCATTTACGCTTCTCGTCCAGGCATAAGTCATTGCCGAGCTGGGTGTCAGGTTAGAAGTGGCTACAACACCTGCGCTTGTAGCGCTGCAAATCAATGCATTTGGCGCAGAAAGCGTCACCGTTGGTCTCGGGCGGATAGTGATCGTAGCGGTTTGCGGAGACAATGAGCAAATGAACGTGCCATCCGAATCATAAATGTTCGGGGTGAGCGAAATAGTCGTCGTGACGTTGGCCGTGGTGTTGTTGATGGTCGTCAAAGGTAAAGTCGCCTGGGATAAACAAAAGAAAAAACAGCCCGTAGTCCCGATCGGGCCGCCGGTAGCCGGAGTAATATACGCCGGATCGGCAATCCAAGAGTAACGCAAATACGCGCCGCCGCCGTGTAACGATCCGATTTGAGGGTTGAATGGTGCACCCGCACAGTAAGTACCCGCGCCGTTGTCAAGTGTAAATGAGAAGTTGGAGTTGTTGGCCACAATTACTGATACCGCGTTGCTTGTTACAGACAATCCGCAACTGCTAATTACCACCTGATACCACATATTAGGTGTTGAGCCGTTGGTGGTTGGTGGCTGATAAGTAGCGATGTTGGCGCCCACATTAGTCCATGGGCCGGTAGCATTCAGGCTACTTTGCCATTGATAGGTGTAAGTTCCTGAACCGCCCGTAACCGGAGTCGTAATAAAGAAAGTGGTTGGCCTTGAACCGGCACAAACTACCTGCGACTCTTCGATTCCCGGTGTAGTCATAACCGGGTAAACGGTCACCGAAGCGGTAATGGTTTTAGAACAACCGTTGGGTGCCGTAGCAATTATCGTAAAAATAGTCGTTTGGTTGACAGCGGTATTATTGATAAAGGTGCTGCTGATGTTTCCGCTTCCACTCGGCAGGATTCCGGTGATGTTTGTGGTATTATCACGTGTCCAGTTGTAAACCGTTCCCGCTAAATTGTTGGTTGTGCTAAATGCAATATTGCCTGTCGATCCGGTACAAATGCTTTGGGCAGCAGGTGTCGCCACTACCAAAGGCGTTGGTTGTACCACAATGTCAACCGTGGCAACGACAGAAGTACATCCGGCCGCTGTAGCCGTAACCGTAAAAGTTGTAGTCTGGTCTACGTTGGTATTGTTAGTGAAAATACCGGCGGGAATCGACGTCACATTGGTGGCACTATTGGCATATCCGGTGACGTTAGCAGTATTGTTTCTGATCCAGCCAAAAGTGGTTCCAGCAACGCCATTGGGATTGGAAAGTGCCATCGCTGTAAATGCGGTTCCGCCGCAAATCGTCTGGGTGGCTGCTGGAGTAATCAACACATCCGGTCTCGGATTTACCGTAACAGCTATCGTACCGATTACGGTACTACAACCGTTTGCGGTAGCCGTAATCGTAAAAGTGGTGATCTGTGGGATAGCGGTGTTGTTGGTCAGGTTTCCCGATATGGTGTTTCCCGATCCGGTATCGCCCACAGTTCCGATCAGATTAACCGTATTGTCACGGCTCCAGCTAAACGTTGTGCCGCTGACAATGTTTGGATTCGTAATCGTAATGTTGCCGATACTATTGCCCGAGCAAATCGTTTGGCTAACAGGCGCCGCCGCAACCGTCGGTTTTGGATTGACCGTAACCTGCGACACGCCGGCAAGTGAGATGCAGCCTTCATCCGAAGTCGCATATAATGTAAAAGTAACCGTCTGAGGTGTATTGGTAAGATTGGTTAAGTTCCCCGAAATTACCTGTGTGCTGCCGTTGGCCGCAATCCCGGTAACATTCGCGTTATTGTCCCTGGTCCAACTGTAATAGATGGTTCCGGCAACAATATTAGGGTTGTCTAACATAATATCGCTGATAGCATCTCCCGAACAAATCGCCTGTGTAGCCAGGTTTGACCCAACCGTTGGTTTTGGATTGACATTTACTGCCAAGGTAAAGGTACTGCCCAAACAAGTTCCCGAAGTAGCAGTGACGTTGTAACTTGCCGTTTGTACGGTATTGGTTGGATTGGTCAGGTTTACTGAAATGGCTCCTTGATTGGTTCCACTTGCGCCGCCGGTCATTCCGCCAGAGACTGTGGGTGCCGACCAAGAATAGGTAGTGCCTGCCGGAACTACATTTCCCGCGCCATTGGTAGGTGTAACTACAAGATTTTCTCCGCTGCAAACAACTGGAGATGCATTGATGATAAAGGGTTTGGGATTAACAGTTACCGTCACGGTGAATGTTGCACCGACGCAATTCCCCGTGGTTCCCGAAGTTGGCGTAACCGTATAAGTTGCCGTTTGCGCGGTATTGGTAGGGTTGAACAACGTACCGCCAATCGCATTCAAGTCTACACCTGCTGCGCCACCGGTAATTCCTCCGGTTACCGAAGGAGCAGGCCACGAGTATTTGGTTCCCGAGGGAACAACAGTCGCCACTGTTGGAGTTCCGTTTGCAGGCGATAACAGGAACGCGTCCTCGCTGCAAACTGCAACCGTGTAGTCATATAGATAAGGCTTCTCATAAATTACAATTTGAGCGTTGTTTGAAGTAACAGGGATAGCACAACCGTTTTGCACCACACAATAGTAGTCGTTAGCACTATCCGCCGATGTAGTTGGATTGATGGTGAGTGTGGCCAGGTTGGCTCCTAAAATGTTGCCACCGTTGCTCAAAGGCAATCCACCTTTGTACCATTGATAGGAAAGGGTTCCGCCTGTAGCGCCCAAAGTCAGGCTCAAAGACCCTCCGTCACAGGCAGTCTGCGTAGGTGCTGGTTGGCTGGTGATTGTTGGCGCTTCGTTGACAATGAGTGCCGAAAAAGCAGAGTTTACTGGCGCACATGGGCTCGTGCCGCTTACCATACAATAGTAATTGGATGCAGCATCAGAGGCCACCAACGGGCTTATAGTGAGATTTGCTGAGGCTGCCCCAGAAATGTTTCCGCCGTCGGTCAATTGAAAAGCACCTTTGTACCATTGGTAAGTAAGACCTGCACCGGTAGCGGTAACGCCGAAAGAAGCCGTATCTCCGGTACAAAACGTTTGCGTGGCAATGGGTTGGGCAGTTATTTGTACTTCTTCAACTACGGTGAGCGCAGCAGCAGTCGAGGTAGCAGCGGGCGAACAGAACGAGCTGGTAACCACACAATGGTAGTTGGCCGCGTCGGTTAAAAGGAGTGGGTTTATCGTCAGCGTAGCGCTATCGGCACCAGAAACGTTACCGCCGTTGCTCATCGGCGACCCGTCTTTGTACCATAAATAGGTAAGGCCCGTTCCTGTAGCCGCAACGTTAAAACTAGCAGTATTGCTGCCCGAACAAACCGTTTGAGGATTAGGATTGGCTGTAATAGTAGCCGCCGCGTTCACCGACAAAGTCACCGTCGACGAACAACCGGTAGCGGTTAGGGTATACGTTATTACAGCGGTTCCTTGAGACAATCCGGTAACGAGTCCCGTACCATCGACAGCAGCAAAAGCATTGCCGCTAGACCAGGTTCCGCCCGGATCGGGTGACGATAGTTGTACGCTATTGCCCACACAAACCGGTGCGGTACCAAGAATCGTTGGCAAAGGATCTACGGTAATAGACTTTTGTACAGTCGTGGTACAGCCGTTGGTGGTAACGCTATAGGAGATCAGTGAAGTTCCTGCACTGAGGCCGGTAACAACGCCCACACCGCTAATACTCGCCACCGCAGGCGATCCGCTACTCCAGGTTCCGCCCGCTGTAGCGTCGGTTAGTGTAATGGTGCTGTTGCGGCAAACATTTGATGGACCGCCGATGGCCGCCACTACAGGAAGCGGATGTACTGTAAAAGTGGTAGAGCCGCCACTTGCCGCGGCACTGCTCACGGTACCCGAAGGCGCTGTAACGCTAAAAGTATTGGTTCCTACTGTAGCCGCAGCGGGTAAGGCAACGGTGATTTGTGTGGCACTTATTATAGTGGCTGCGGCCGCAGTCGCGCCTGCAAAAGTGACCGTGGTAGGGTTTGCAAATCCAGTTCCGTTGATGGTGATGGTACTTCCCGAACCCACACAGGCACTCGAGGTGAAAGTTGTAATCGTAGGCCCGGTCGCGTAGTGGATGGTCACTCGTATATAGTCGACAGAGGCAGTCCTGTTAGACGCAGTTGCTTGAGTTTCTGCCGAAAAAGCGACACCAAAGCCGCCGATTCCGGCAGCATTAATTTCGGCGGGAGTCCAGGTGGTTCCCCATAAGTTCGTCGCGCCACCATAAGTGACAGCAGTCATTGTGGTTGGCCAGTCTGTTGCGGTAGCCATATTTGTCCCCGTGGCTGTTCCGCCTTTTACAAGTCGAACGCTAAGGTCATTGATACTATTTCCTCCGCCATTCGAGTCGCTTTGGCGCATCACCGTTACGGTAATTCCGGTAATGGTAGCGGTAACCGGAATCGCGAATCCGTAATTGTATCCGTTAAGGACCCTTGTGACCTGGCCCGGTGACATGGTAGCCGTTGCGTACAAGACGTCGTCTGCGGTGATCCTACCGGGATTGTTCCATGCAATAGGAGCGCCACCACCTGTACTCGCACCATTTCCCGGATAGTTTGGCCCGGCGGTTTGCGCCCAGGAGCCTATTGCGCAAAACAATAACAAGGAGCAAAGTGCCAGGTTAAAATTGCGCGACAAAAACGTGGTATTTTTGATCGGAGTGTAGAATTTTTTCATAGTCGTTTCATTTACTTTGGGTAGCACAAATTTATTTTGAAATCCATTTTTGAAATAATTTTCCAGTCAACAAACCTTAAAAGTCGACCAAGTGCAGATTTTGTATAGAAAAAAAGGTAAAATTCTGTAAACCCTTGTTTTACGGGAGCTCGCGACGGAATTTTCCTATGGTTTTAATCGGTTTTTTATGCTTTTCAACGGTATTTCTCGGGGAATTTTCGAGAATTTTACAGCCTGCTACACCTAATTTGTTTACTTTTGAATTTCAATTTTGAAGCATGAAATACTTAATCGCGGCCTTGTTTTTTTTGTCTATCCAAATGGGCGCGCAAACCGATTTCGCCAAAGCCGAAATTTGCTTCCAAAAAAAACAATACACCGAGGCGCAATTGCTGTTTGAAAAAAGCCTGGTTCAATTCCCGGCCGATCAAAAGACAATTGAATATCTTGGTGATATCCAATGCCATTTGGGTCGTTGGCATGCCGCACTGCCTTATTACCAAAAACTAAAAAAGTGTAAGCCACTCGAAGCCGAGTACCATTACAAATACGGCGGCGCCTTGGCCATGCTCGCCAGAGAAGGCAATGTTTTTAAAGCGCTCTCCATGATGGGCGAAATCAAATCCGAGTTTCAAAGTGCACTCAAGCTCAACCCCAACCACATTGGCGCCCGTTGGGCCTTAATAGAAATCTACCTACAGTTGCCTATGATGGCCGGCGGAAGTGAAAAAAAGGCTATCCAATATGCCAATGAACTCCTTCGCGTGTCAACGGTCGACGGCTATCTCGCGCGGGGTCACATAGAAGAATATTACAAACGTTACGCCGCGGCCGAAAAGCAATACAAGAAAGCCATAGCGATAGGACAATCGGCCACGACCTATCAAAAACTCGCCGACCTTTACAAGAACAAAATGGACCAACCCGAAAAAGCCAAAGCGCTCATGGCCCGTTACAACGAAAAAAACAAAACCTAATGCGTACCCATTTCATTGCCATCGGCGGAAGCGCCATGCACAACCTGGCCCTGGCCTTACACCACAAAGGATACCTTGTTACCGGAAGCGACGACGCGATCTTTGAACCGTCTAAAACCCGACTCGAAAACAAAGGACTGCTGCCCGCCCAAATGGGTTGGTTCCCCGAGAAAATCACGGCCGATATAGACGCGGTCATCCTGGGCATGCACGCCAAAGCCGACAACCCAGAGCTTCTCAAAGCCCAACAGCTCGGCCTCAAGATTTATTCTTACCCAGAATTTTTGTACGAGCAATCCAAAAACAAAACCCGCGTGGTTATTGGTGGTTCGCACGGTAAAACCACAATCACCTCGATGATTTTGCACGTCATGCATTTTCACGGCATCAACGTAGATTATATGGTAGGCGCGCAACTCGAAGGATTCGACACCATGGTACACCTCACCGAAGACAACGATTTTATGGTTTTAGAAGGCGATGAATATTTGTCGTCACCCATAGACCGCCGCCCTAAATTTCATTTGTACCAACCCAATATTGCGCTCATTTCGGGTATCGCCTGGGACCACATCAACGTATTTCCGACCTATGAAAACTACGTCGAGCAGTTCGAGATTTTCATCCAGCGCATCACCAATGGCGGCATTCTCGTCTACAATGAAAACGACCCTGAAGTAAAACGCGTTGCCGAAGCCGCTACCAATCCCATCCGTAAAATTCCTTACACCACACCAAACTATAAAGTAGCAAACGGTGTCACCTTATTAGAGACACCAGAAGGCGACATGCCCATCGAAGTATTCGGTGCGCACAACCTCAATAACCTCGCCGGCGCCAAATGGATTTGCCAAAACATGGGGGTAGATGAAGCCGATTTTTACGAAGCCATCGCCTCGTTCAAAGGCGCGTCTAAACGCCTCGAAAAAATCGCCGAGAACAAGCACAACGTGGCTTACAAAGATTTTGCGCATTCACCCAGTAAAGTGTCGGCCACGACCAAAGCCGTCAAGGAACAATACCCGGATCGCACCCTGATTGCCTGTCTCGAATTGCACACCTACAGCAGCCTCAACCCGGAATTCCTCAAGGAATACGAGGGCGCGCTCGACGCCGCCGATGTAGCCGTCGTGTTCTACTCGCCCGATGCCGTCAAAATCAAACAACTCGAGGAAGTCACCGCAGAACAGATTGGTCAGGCTTTCAACCGCAACGACCTGATCATTTACACGAATCCCGCGGCGTTCAAGGAATACCTGTTCCACCTCAAGTATGACACCCAAGGCATTGCGCTTTTGCTCATGAGCTCGGGCAATTACGGCGGTTTGAACTTTGATGAAGTGAAGACATTGATTGGATAGTAGCACAGCATATTGGTCTCAATTGCGCAGTTGTCCCGCTGTCATTCCAATCTTTTGCATGAGGGTTTTCAGCGATTTTTGATAGATTCCGCGCCAATGCAAAAGGATTTTTCCTTCCATCGGGGCTAGGCTGGTGGTTTGGTGCGTTGCCCGACGATTTTAAAAAAAACTCACGGCATGAAAGCAAGTACAAAACTCCTTTGGGTAAAACTGCTCCATACTTTGATTTGGTTGTTTTTCAACGTGGCGATTTTTTACCTGTTGTATGCCGTAATAGCCAACCGCATTGATTTTTGGGTTTGGCTCTGCATCGCTTTATTGGTACTCGAAGGATTCATTTTATTGGTGTTCAAAATGGTTTGCCCGATTACTTTAATCGCTAGGAAATATTCGGATTCGCCAAAAGACAACTTTGATATTTACCTGCCCAATTGGCTCGCCAAACACAATAAAATGATTTATACTGCGATTGTTTTGGTAGCGCTGGCCATTTTAGTCTACCGTTTGGCTGGACAGTAAAAAAATAGAAACCGGAATTTTTACCAATGCAGATCCTATCCAAGATTGAACCGTTGTTTTTAATGGCTCGTGTTGACGGGCTTCCCAACCAAACCTGGTTTGCGCTATTGGCGATTGTGGTTGCCATGGCCATTACCATAGCCGCCATCATTAAGTCACGTTGGAACGCCAGGGGCAAAGTGCTTTTGCTCACCACTTACCTTGTTTCTATCGTGATAACGCAGCTTTATTTCTGGGACTTATTGCGCCACATTTTACTGGTGGCAAGTTGTTTGATTCTTATCCCAATCATTGTAGTCGCGGTGAATTTTTATCTTTTTGGCAACTACTTCAGGGCTCGGAAATGATAGTCCGTCTCCTCAGTCTCAGGCACGCCCATATTACCTTCCATATTGGTAATGTCCCGTGATCGGATACGCGAACAAACAATCCTGCAAAACCTGCCCATTTCCCACATTGTGTACAATCAGATTTCTTTTTCCGTCTTGCGTTTTCAAATGGCTCACAATCCCGATGTGCGGCAAACGGCCCGCTATCATCCAAGTCACCAGGTCACCGGTTTTGTAATCGGTGGCGTTGTTTGAAACGGTTAGCTTTTTCCCGAAGCGCGTAAAAAAGACCTGCAAGTTGGGCACACGGCGGTGGTCGATGTTGCGGTCGGTAGATGACAATCCCCAGATTTTAGGATACAGTTTGAAGTGTTGCCGCATGTCTTGGTGTACTTCCTTTTGCAAATCGATGCCCAATTTGCGGTAGGCACGAATCACGACATCGCTGCAAACGCCCTTATTGGCGGGGACATCGCCGTTGGGATAGGCCATAGCAAAATACGACGGGTCATAAGCCACCTGGTCTTTGGTGAGCAAAACGGCCGCTCTCGAGAGCCTGTCGTAAAAGCCTTTGGGTTCGGGCGTGAAAGAAAAAAGCAGGAAAGCCAGCAAGATTAACCGATATTTCATATTTTCGTGTCGAGACGCGCGAGTAACGCGTTAATTCTCAAGTATCAACGCCATTTAAAATTTTTATTATGTTTGACAACACTCTTTTTCCTATCCGGCATTGGGCCGAAGAAGACCGCCCGCGGGAAAAACTCCTCACCAAAGGCAAAGCCGCCTTAAACGACGCCGAACTCATTGCCATTTTAATTGGGTCGGGTAGCCGCAATGAAACTGCGGTAGACTTGGGCAAGCGCATGCTGTTGCGGGTGAACGACAACCTCAATGCACTCGGTAAATTATCGATTGCGCAACTCACCACCTTTAAGGGAATCGGGCAGGCCAAAGCCGTCACGATTGTCGCCGCGATGGAACTCGGCCGCCGACGCCGCGAATCGGCTGCCGTAGAACTTACCAAAATCAGTTCGAGCGAGACCGTTTTTGAGCTCATGCAACCCGTCATTGGCGAGCTCTCGCATGAGGAATTCTGGATCATCTATCTCAACAACGCCAACAAGATTATCGCCAAATCGCAACTCAGTAAAGGCGGTATAACCGGAACCCTTGTGGATGTTCGGCTGGTGTTGCGCACTGCGATTGAGAATGGCGCGGTGGGTTTAATCCTGGTGCACAACCATCCGTCGGGGACGCTTACGCCCAGCGATGCCGACAAGCAGATCACCAAAAAACTCAAGCTCGCTGCCGAAAGCCTCGATATTAAAATCCTCGACCATGTCATAGTGACCGAAACCCAATATTTTAGCTTTGCCGATGACGGGATTCTGTAAAAACTTCCCGATTTTTGCAACAGCTGCGACAAGCTGCAGGAACTAAAATAAGGATAGTGAAAACCACAATAACGCACATCTTCTTTGACCTCGACCATACGCTTTGGGATTTCGATACCAATTCGCAGTTGGCCTTTGATAAGATTTTCAGAAAGGATCATCCTATGGTCGTGACGCAGCATTTTTTGCAGCATTACATCCCGATCAACCAGGCTTGTTGGCGGTTGTATGAAATAGACCAGATGACGCACCAGGAGTTGCGGTACAATAGGTTGCGGCAGTCTTTTGACGCGATTGCCTACGAGATCAGTGACGAACAGATTGAATGCATTGCGGTAGAATACCTGAACTTCCTGCCCGAGTTCAACCATTTGTTTGCCGACGCGATTGAGACTTTAGAATACCTCAAAGGCCGCTACAAGTTGCACATCATTACCAATGGTTTTGCAGCAACCCAGTTTAAAAAACTACACCATTCTCAATTGACAGATTACTTTGAGACGGTAACGAATTCTGAAACGGCGGGTGCCAAAAAACCCAATCCGGTAATTTTTGAACATGCGCTCAAAGTAGCAGAGGCGTCCAGATCAGAAAGCATCATGATTGGCGACAGCCTGAGTGCCGATGTGCAAGGCGCGCTTGATTTTGGGATGCGTGCCATTTTTTTTAATCCGAATCGGGTGCCGGTTGACCAAGGCATCGTGCAAATCGCTAACTTAGCCGAGCTAAAAAACTATTTTTAAAATGAGAAAACTGATTTTGTTTGCATTGTTGATTGTTGGAAGTGTTGCTTTTGCGCAACCTAGTGTTAATGATTACGAATATGTGGTCGTGCCGACGCAGTTTAAGTTTTCTAATAAAAAGGACGAATTTAGATTGAATACACTCACCAAGATGCTGCTCCAGAAATATGGTTTCAAGGCTTTTCTGGATTCTGAACCGCAACCCGACGAAATCGTAGACTCGAACTGTAAAAAGTTGTACGCCGATGTAGAAAGTAACAGCGGCCTTCGCAAAACCAGAGTGCGTGTGGTTTTAAAAGACTGCAAAAACAAGATTTTATTCATCTCTGATGAAGGGACTTCTTTAGAAAAGGATTGGGGTAAGGCGTACAACGAGGCCATACGCGCCGCTTTTGAGTCGTTAGGAGCAATACACTATAAATACAAGCCTGCGGTCGCAGCCTCGCCGGATTCTGGAATGGTGACGCAGCCGGGTTCTGGGACGGTCGCCGAGTCGTTGTTTGCGCAGCCCATTGCCAATGGGTTTCAACTCGTAGACAGCACGCCCAAAGTGGTGATGAAAATCTTCAAGACCTCAGACAGCAACCGTTTTTCTGCGGTGAGGGGCGAGGTACACGGTGACTTGATCAAAAGGGACGGGCAGTGGTTCTTTGACTATTTCCAGAACGATCAATTGGTTTCTCAGGCCGTAGACGTGAAGTTTTAACCGATGCCCGTTTGCGTTAAGGATGGCAGCGGAAATCATTTTGGCTGTCACGAGGTACGAAGTGCAGTCAAAATATTGCAGCGTACAGCCTGGCCGCAGGCAACGCCCTTAATCAATTAATTAGTAATTGTATTTGTCTTTCCAGCGGTTTTTTAAAAATTCGCGCGTACCGTTTTCTCGCGAATTATTTCCAGGAACATAAAATGGCGTGCCAGCGATAGCGTCGGGTAGGAATTCCTGGTCTGCGAAATTGTTGTCATAACTGTGCGCGTATTTGTACGCGTCGCCGTAACCCAATTCCTTCATGAGCTTGGTTGGCGCATTGCGCAAATGTATGGGCACGGGCAAATCGCCGGTTTGCTTGACGGTTTGCTGCGCTTTGCCGATGGCTTCGTAACTCGCGTTGCTTTTGGGTGAAGTGGCGAGGTAGACTGCGCATTGGCTTAAAATGATGCGGCTTTCGGGATAGCCGATTGTGGTCACGGCCTGAAAAGTGTTATTGGCGATTACCAGTGCGGTTGGGTTGGCGTTGCCGATGTCTTCGCTGGATAGGATGAGCATGCGGCGCGCGATGAATTTGACATCCTCACCACCTTCGATCATACGGGCCAACCAGTAGACGGCACCGTTGGGATCACTGCCGCGGATGGATTTGATGAAGGCCGAAACGATATCGTAATGTTGCTCGCCGGTTTTGTCATACAATACGGTATTTTGTTGTACCAGTTCAAACACGCGATCGTTGGTGATTGAAATTTGACCTTCAGGCGATGCGTTTACGACGAGTTCAAAGATATTTAATAGCTTGCGTCCGTCGCCGCCCGAAAGGCGTAAGAGCGCCTCGGTTTCCTTTAATTTTATTTTTTTGGTTTGTAGCACGACGTCGGTTTTCATGGCGCGGTGCAATAGCGCTTCGAGATCGGCTTTGGTGAATGGGTTGAGGATGTAGACCTGACATCGCGACAGTAAAGCGGGAATCACTTCGAAACTGGGGTTTTCTGTGGTTGCGCCGATAAGGGTGATGATGCCTTTTTCTACAGCAGCCAAAAGTGAATCCTGTTGCGATTTGCTAAAACGGTGGATCTCATCAATGAACAAGATGGGGTTTTTTGCGGTGAACAATCCGCCGGCTTGTTTGGCTTTGTCTATCACGTCACGGATGTCCTTGACGCCCGAGTTGATGGCGCTTAAGATGTAGAATGGTCTTTTGGATTGCTCGGCGATGATTTGTGCGAGTGTGGTTTTACCGGTTCCGGGCGGTCCCCAAAATATTAATGAAGGGATAATGCCCTTTTCGATTTGTTGCGTGAGCGAGCCTTTGGGCCCAACGAGGTGCAGTTGGCTGATGTAATCTTGTAGGTGTTGCGGGCGGATTCGTTCGGCGAGCGGTGCTTCCATGTTGGGTAAAGGGTTCAAGGTTCAGGGTGCAGGGTTTGATGCTGTAAATTTAACGATTTCTGACTAAGGTTTGAGATTTTAACTTTACGCGGGTGCTGAATGGGAATGAGCTTTTAAAAATCTGACAAAATTTCAGGCTATTGCAATTGGATGTATTTTTGAGTAGCGCCGTGGACAAACAGATCATTATGACCGAACATTATTTTAAATTCTCGCCTTCTGTAATCCTGCTGCCTTTTCTTTCGGTGTTGTTTTTATGGATTGTTTTTTGGGCGGGTTTGAACTTTCACCTCAATCTGGAAACGTATGGTATTTACCCCAGAACTTTTGAAGGGTTGCGGGGGATTCTGTTTAGCCCGTTTATCCATGGAAGTATAGAACATTTGTACAACAACTCGATTCCGCTGTTGATTTTGATAGCGGCGCTGCGCTTCTTTTATCGCGATCAGGCATTTGAGGTTTTGGGTTACGGTGTGCTGCTCTCGGGCTTCCTAACCTGGGTGATTGGCAGGGAATCGTACCATATTGGCGCGAGCGGGTTGATTTATGTGCTCGTGAGCTTCATTTTTTTCAAGGGAATTAAAACGCGGTATTATCGCCTTGTGGCGTTGTCATTGATGGTGATTCTGTTGTATGGCAGTATGGTGTGGTATATTTTCCCAGACGTACAGGAAGGTATTTCGTGGGAAGGCCACCTGGCAGGTTTGATTACCGGTTTCGCTTTCGCCATGGTGGTCAAGACGCCCGAGTACAAGAAAATTTTTAGATATGATTGGGAAGATCCTGATTTTGATCCGACCGGCGACAAGTTTCTGGAGCGTTTTGACGCGAACGGAAATTTCGTGAATCTTCCGAAACCTGAAGAGATTGAGGTTACTTCTGAAGAGCTTACTTCAACGCAGCCCGAATATCATGTTTTTTTTGATGCGGTGGAAAACAAGTATATCATTAAACCCAAAACCGAAAATTAACTTCTTTGGCGCACGGTTTCGTACAGGAAAGCCCCACAGGCTACAGAAACATTGAGTGATCCGATGGTTCCGAACATCGGAAGTTTTGCTTTTTCATCTACGATTTTTAATACCGAGGGATTGATGCCACGGTCTTCGCTCCCCATGACGATGGCGACGGGCTCGTTGAGCGCGACATCATAGATGGATTGCTCGGTTTTTTCTGTGGCCGCGACGGTTTTGATTCCAGATGCTTGTAAAAGGAAAATAGCATCCTTGATGTGTTCTACTTTGCAGATTGGAATATTAAACACTGCGCCCGCAGAAGTTTTTACAGTGTCGCCATTGACTGGAGCCGAGCCTGCTTTTTGCACGATGATGCCATCCACGCCGGTACATTCGGCAGTCCTTATGATGGCGCCAAAATTGCGCGCGTCTGAAATCTGATCGAGGATTAGAAACAACGGTGCTTTTTTGGATTCGGTAACTTTTTCTACCAGTTTTTCTAAATCGTAAAAAGCGATAGGAGAGATGGAAGCCACTGCACCTTGGTGGTTATTGGGCGTAAGGCGGTTGAGTTTTTCTGCCGGGACGTAAGAAAAATTTACATCGGCACGTTTCATGACCTTCATTAGGTCTTTCATCAATTCTCCCGAAACTTCTTTCTGGATGAATACTTTGTCTACTGCTTTGCCGGATTGAATGGCTTCGATTATTGCTCTGATGCCGAATATTTGGTGTTCTTTTTCCATGCCGCAAAGATATAAAAAAACCACCCTGAAAAGGGTGGTTTTGTTTGGTTGAAGAAATATTAATATTCGTCTTCCTTAAATCCGGTTCTTTTATGACCTTCATAGATAATGTCATAACCATCGGCGTCGTAGCTGTAGTGAATTCTACAGGTAATTTTATCAACCACATGACCGCCTTTTGAAATTGCGCCATTTTTGATAATCTGCCCTTCGGTGATGGTTACCGTTGAATCGTCAGATCCACCGTCATGGATATTAAGCGCATCGGTTGCAGAGAACTGTCCCGTTGCAGGATTCATGAAGATTTTACTCTTAATGTAGTATCCATTTTCAAAATCATCGAGCCACATCGTGTTATCATTGGCTGCAGTGTTGTACGTAGAGTGTAAAGCATGCTCCACTAAAACGTGTCCATCGGTATCGGTAAGGGTAATGAACCAATCTCCGGCAAAGTTACCGGTTGTTGTCATCCCTGGATCCGGATCTCCTCCTTCATCACATGATACTAATGAAGTGATTAAGAAAATACTGAAAAGTACTTTAATAAAATTATTTTTTACTAGATTCATTTTTATAATATTAAAGTTGAACTTGAGTTAGGGTTGCAACGAATGTATAGCTGGTTGCAGGTGGCGCTAGCCATGCACAAGTCAATACGATTTTCTTGGTTACAGGATTCACTTGTACATCTGTGATGTTAGCTGTACCACCAAAACCAACGTTGGTTAACGGACCACCTGGGAAGGTAAAAGTATTGCTTGGGATATCACCGGCGATTTTACCGCCTGGAGTAATGTAGCCGATTCCTAAGGCCCTGCCATATTCATACCATCCACCAAAAGCATCAGATATTTGGTACGTTCCGTCTGTGTTTTTCCAGATGTAGATGTACTTGATGTTTTGATAGGCCGCACTAGGGGTTACACCGTTTCTTGAAATGGTACACGTGTAAACACCCTCGATACTTGTTACCAAGTCACCGGTTTTGTATACAATTACCTTACGGTTAGCAGTACCGTCAAATCCGTCTGCGTTGGTTGCAGTGTAGGTCACCAAATATTCGTCGGTAATATTCGTGTCTAATGTTGTTCCACCTCTGTATTTTCCGGCAGCCGTCGTAGTCACGTCTATTTCGTTAGAACCTTCCATGGCAACAGCACCCGGGTCTACATAAGTTGTTCCCTGTGGGACAAAATATGGGTCATCTCCTGAGACTGTTATAATAGGGTAGTTGGTAATTTTAGATACGTTTGCCGTATCTTTTTCGTCACAAGAGGTCAACAACGCACTTGTGAGAACTAATGATGCAATAATTATCTTTTTCATATTTTTTAGTTTTGATCCCACCAAACAGGTGTTGTTAATGGTACTAATGCCGGTGCTTTTGTATTGGCATTTCTTTCACTTAAAGGATATACAAATCGCTTAGGAAATAAACCTCCAGTTGACCCGTTCACAGCATAAGCCAATTGACCAGGAACGTAAGCGATATTTGACTGTGGAACCGTCGAGGTACGTGGATATCCGGTACGGTTAGTTTCAAAGAAAGCTTCAAAACCGTTACCAGGGAATAATGCCGCCCATTTTTGGGTAATAATAGCTTCTAGTTTTTGGTCGAACGTACCGGCTGTTGGGTATTCATATGCACCTCCTGCGGCCACATATGATGCGCCACTCAATCCGTACTTTGTGAAGTTTTCTATTACAGCAGCGTCGTAGAGTGCTTTACCACTACCGAAACCATATCTTTCTACAGCTTCTGCTTGCAATAGCAAGCTCTCTTCAAGACTCATAAAATAAACAGGAGTTTGAGGGTTTAGTTTTACGACAGCAATGGTGCCTGCACCAACAGGATTGTTGTAATCTCCTTGGTTAAGCGCATTTCCAGCCAAATAGTAGGCGCCTCTTCTTGTATCACCGTTATTCGTAAAGAAAGAGGCCATCGTGGTGCTCATTCTTAGGTTAGTAGCAACGTTCAGACGTCTGTTGTTGTACTCATACAAAGGATTACTTTGGTTGATGGCATCGGTAAATATAGGATCCCCGTTACCGTCAACAATCATTCCCGCATCTTCGTCTAAGAATGAAACTCCTGAACTCAATAAAGCAGTGATGCCAGCGCTTGCAACAGAAGCTCTGTCACTATTGGTTTGCCTCATGTAGATTTTCAATTTCATCGTATTGGCAAACTTAGTCCAAGCGTCCATGTTTCCGTGGAATACAAAGTCATCATTTCCAGGAATAATACCTGTAGAGGTTGACAAATCTTTTGATAGTGCAAGATTCAAATCGTTGATCATTTGGTCATAAATTTGTTGACCACTATCAAATGAAGGCTCTAAAATTTCTGAGTTGTTGGCTTCCGAATAAGGAACACTGCCATACATGTCGGTCAATACCTGTGAACCTTGTACTTCAAGAACCGTAGCAATAAGGAAGTAATTCCAGTTTCCTTCGGCCAATGCTCTTCTTTTTACGTTACGGATATCACCCAATGCATCGTACATACCATCCCATCCAAAGTTGTAGTCTGAAGTACCCACGGCATAATTGTCAATATCTTTATATTGGTTGGCGGCGTTACTTTGTGTCCAATATTGTGACCAAAATCCCCCAAGAATAGCGTAAGTAGCGCCTTCAGACCCAGCCAATCCTGCGATACCTGCAGGCAACTGAGACGATAGCGGTGCCTTATCCGGATCTAGTAGATCAGGGTCTCTGTTAATGTCTAGGTCGGTGCTGCAACTGGTTATTGCAGTTGACAGAACTAAAATACTTATGATGAACTTTTTCATTTTGTTTTTTTTAGAATGTTAATTTAAGGCTAGCTCCGTAAGATCTTTGCGATGGATTGGTACCAAATTCGCCTACTTCACTCAATAAATCGTTTCCGAAAGTTGACAACTCAGGATCGATGTAAGGATTCTCATCAGGAGTCCATAAAGCTAAGTTTTTACCATATAAAGTAAATGAAGCATTTACGAGTCCTAATCTTTTGACTGTTTCAGAAGGGAAGCTGTACGTCAATGCTACATCTCTCAACCTCACGAATGTTTTGTCAATTACATGACCTGGCTCGATAGCAGGGTTATTAGATGGATTCCAGTAGTCGGTAACCGAACCAAATGATACTGCTGTAGTGTTTTCCTCATAACCGGTAACGTTTCCACTGCCGTCCAACACTTCTACTACAGAGTTAGGAATGATGAATGTGTTACGATTGTTATAGGTTGTTTCAGGCCCATTTCCTACGAAGTGCGATAATTTCTTAGTGTAAGAATACATTTCACCTCCTTGTTTCCAGTCGATGCCGAAAGTAAGCGATAGGTTTTTGTAAGAAACTTTGTTTTTGAGACCCATTACAAAATCTCTCTGAGAATTTCCTACTGCTTGTTCGTCGTCGGTTGGTTTATAAAAACCTGTCGCAGGGTCAACGATTGGTTGTCCGCTTGGAGACAATTTTGGAACGAATGTGCTGAAAACACCTAATGGCTGGCCTTTAACAGCATTCCATGATACACCATAGATTGATTGCAATTGGATTTTTTCTACGCCGCCTTTGATATCTGTTACTTCAGACTCATTTTTAGTAAAAGTCGTTGTAAAGTCCCATTGGAAGTTAGTTGTTTTTACTGGAACTACATTTAATACGAGTTCAACACCCCTGTTAGTCAAATCTACAAGGTTATCGGTTTGGGTAGCAAACCCGGTTGAAGTTGGAAGCGGTCTTGTAAAAATCAAGCCATCTGATTTTTTATCGTATACAGAAGCATCGATGTTGACTCTCTTTTTGAATAAATTGGCTTCCACCCCAAATTCTAACTCGCCAACTTTTTCTGGTTTTAGATCGGGATTACCCAAGTTTGCAGCGTACTCGTATCCGTTAACTCCTCCGATAGGAAGGAAAATATTTCCAAATCCTAATACGGCGTTTCCAGGAATCAAGCCTGAAGATGTTTGATAAGCACCGATTTGATTACCCAATTGAACATCATTAGCAGTACGGGCGTAGCCGGCTCTTAATTTCACGAAGTAATCATTAGAATCCACAACAATCCCGCTCAAACTCGCTGCTGGATAAAAGTAGGAATTGCTTGCTACGTCTAAGGTAGATGACCAGTCATTTCTTCCGGTTAAAGTAAGGAAAAGTCTGTTTTTGAACGAAGCTTCCAAAGATCCAAAAACGCCAAAGTTGCGTCTCAATGCGTCATTCTGAAATACTGTAGGCTTAACAGAAGAGTTTGACAGTTCGTAAAACCCTGGGATGTCAAGATTGGTAATTTGTGCTTGGAGTTGATTTACTTTCCTTTCGTTAGTATTAAAACCGACAAATGCGTTTACATTGAAATTTTCACCAACAGCGCTATTGAAGTTCAACATCAAGTTGGTATCGAATTCTACATATTCATTAGATCGCTCGGTCACACCACCTACTGACTCGTTTGCACCACCATCGCTTTGAGGGGTGTTAGGATCGAAAGTAACCTTAGCTCCGTAAGATTTTATTTTTTCGTATCTGTAATCACCACCTGCCTGATAGCTCAAAGAGAATTTTTTGTTGAAAGCGTAGTTTAGGTTGATGTTACCAAAAAGCCTGTTTCCATCGATGGTTGTTTTGTTTTCACTTACAACAAACCAAGGGTTAGAAGCGTAAGGGGTGAAGTAGTTACTAGGGGTGTTGTAAGGATTGTTGATGTAATCTTTAAGATCCAATACACTGATGTCGGTAGGGATTTGAAGCATTTCCTGGATCAAGGTATTTCCTTCTCCGGCATCGTTTCCTTGCCCAGTGTTCACCGCATTCTGCATTTTCCTTACATAATTAAGCGAAGTTCTTACACTCAATTTTTCAGAATTCATTGCGGCATTCAAACCGAAAGTTTTCCTGTTGTAGGCATCAGCAACTGTCGGGATGATACCGTCTGAAGTTACGTCAGTGAAATTAACAGAAAAGTTAGAGTTGTCTCCGCCTCCTGAAATACGAACACCATTGGTGTAAGTGGTACCCACTTCATAAAATTCCCTTACGTTGTCTTTCAAAGCTACGTAAGGCTTAATCTGTTGCGCATTGTCAATGATTGTTCCCCACGGACGAATCTCTCCGTTGAATGCAGGACCCCATGATCCGTTTTCATTACTGGTTGTGTTCTGCGGTTGCCCTGCCCAGTTAGAGAATGACAATCCCGCCCAACCTTGTCCAAATTGTTCCTGCAAATGCGGTACCCTTGCGATTTCAGAAAAATCAGCAGAGTTACTCAATTCGACAGATATTTTTGATTTGTTTTTTGCAGATTTTGTTGTGATGATGATGACACCTTGCCCTCCTCTAGAACCGTATAACGCTGTCGCAGCCGAACCTTTAAGTACCGTCATGCTTTCTACATTGTTCGGGTCGATATCGCTGATACCGGTACCGGCATCAAAGCTTCGGGTGCTTCCGGTAAAACTTCCCGAAGCGTTGTTGATTGGCGTTCCGTCTACCACGTATAAAGGATTCGTTCCTTGAAAGGAGCTAATACCTCTAATGATTACTTTGGTAGAGGCACCTACCTGAGCCGGAGCAGAGATGTCAACACCCGCAATTTTTCCTGATAGTGACTCGAAAACATTGGTGTTGGTGACTTCGGTAAGTTCTTTCGAGCTTATGGTTGTCGTGGCATACCCCAATTCTCTTTTTTGTCTTTTAATACCCAAAGCGGTAACGACTACACCTTCCAGTTGAACAGAGTCATCAGTCATTTTTACTTTCATGTTGGCCGATGCAGGCATTTGCATGGTCTTCATGCCAAGAAAGCTAAATACCAAAACCTGTCCTTGGCTGGCATTGATTTTAAATTTCCCATCAAAATCGGTTTGTGTTCCGTTTGATGTTCCTTTAACTAGGACATTTACCCCAGGAATTGGTAACCCGGCTTGGTCGGTAACCGTACCACTTACAGCAATGTCCTGCGCAAACGTGACTTGCGCTATTAGCACTAGAAGCAGCGCTAAGAATCCATTAAACTTTAGTTTCATTTTAAATTATTTTGAATTAGTTCCTACAAAAATCCTAATTTATTGTTAAGATTCCTAATCTCAAAGGCGTTTTTTCTTCACTTTTTTTGAAAAAATATCAAAAGTTTGCCTTGAAGCTGATATGAACTATTGAATTTGAGAGTTTTACAGCTTGGTTTTTAGTGTTGCCGTTAGCATAAACAATATTGAAAAGTCCGTTTTTGGTAAGTAAGCCAAAACCAAAGCCAAAGCCAAAAATGCTGTCGTTACGATTGTTGCTTTCGTCTCGATAATAGCCGTAGTCAATAATAGAATGTGTGTAAATTCCGGGCGATAGCACATAGCGATATTCGGTCAAAAGCGATGTAAACAGGCTGGCTTGCAGACTGTTTTCGTTGAAGCCTCGTATCGAGTTGATCCCGCCAAATCGGTAGAGTTCGTTTATAATATATTTGTCGCTTCCCAGATAGTAATTCTGGCTTTTAAGATTGATGCTGTTCTTGTCGTTTAGATAGAAATTGTGTTTCAAATCGGCAAGGATGAAAAATTGGTCGTTTTTTTCCTGCTTTGAATTCCTGGAACCGATACCGGTCTTAAGAAGAATCTTCGTTTTTTCTGGAAAAAGGAAATCGTCGGGTTTGTAACCGAGATACTCGAAATCGGTCGTAAAAAAAGCGTTTTTAAAGTCGCTGATGCTGGCCGAATTCAGGTTCTGGATATCGCTGGATTCTGTAGATTGATACCCTAAATAAATCCGTGTATTGTAGTTGAAAAAATAGCCCAATCCAATGGCGGTTTTGGTGTTCTGGAATGTGCTGTCCTGCTTGAAAATATTAAGCTCGCCTTTGATGCCGAAAGGGCTTTTAAAAACATACGGCAATTCAATTCGGGCGTCGAATGTCTTTTGGTTTTTGCCGTCGCTTTTCCAGTATAAGGCAAAGGTTTCGCCGGTGTTAAGGATGTTATTCAAAGTCAAATCTACGTAACCGCTCAGGATTACTTTTTTTCTGTCGTCAGTGGTAAAACCCACAAACCCATCAAAGCTGTTTGCTTTGACTTTTTCAAGATAGACGTAGATTTTCGTAGAGTCGCGCGAGAACAGTATTTCGGGATATTTCGTTTGCTTGACGAATCGGAATTTCTCAAAATCTGCATGCAATTTCTTTAAGTTTTCCTGGTTGAAAATCTTGTTGCGGTACATGCGTTTGATGTTGTGTTTGTGTCCTTCGGGGAATTTTGCATAACCATTCACGACTATGTCGTTGACGCTTCGTTGTTTTTCCTGGATGAGTAGCATCTCGGCTCGAATTTTTTTTCCTTTTTTTTCCAGGTCGACGAGTTGCAGTTTGGCGAGCGGGAATCCTTTTTTCTCGAGTTTTGCTAATGTTTGATTCAACAACGATTCGATTTCGGTGTAACGGATTTGAAGCGTGTCTTGCCCTTTCTCAAAAATGCCCAGTGTTTTAAGTGGCGATTCCTTACTTATATACAGATCAGCACGCTCGGTTTTACGTCCCAAACTGCAATAAAAAACAAAAGTGGAGTCGTTGGTTTTTTGGTTGCTTTCTATTTGGTATTCGAGATAGCCCAATTTGGCCATTTTTTTAGAAAACAAATTTGTTTCCTGTACGACTTCTTTCGCGTTGGGATGTTTCGATGCGTAACCAATAGAGTCGATGGTTTTGGTTTCAAGGTCGGATTTTCCGTAAATTTTAAGATGCAAGTTTTGAGCACCCGCCAATTGTGCTGCCAAAAATACGACCAATAAACAAACAATCTTTTTCAATCAGTTTAAAATTTTGATAAAGTAACGCAAAAATCGGCAGTTTAATATCTTAAATAATTTGTTCTGGATTTTAACCAAACCAAGCCATGGCGGCCTCTCAATTTTGGTGATTTTGGGAAAATCCTATCCTGCTAAAACACAAATATTTACTTAGTGGAAAAATTAATGAACAGAGGATTTGTTTCATTAAAAATTATTATTACATTTGCAACCCCGTAAAAAGCGGGAATTTTATAACGTAATATATTTTTAGTATTCATTATGCCAACAATTCAACAATTAGTAAGAACTGGAAGAACCCAGATAACTAAGAAGAGTAAATCGGTAGCTTTGGATTCATGTCCTCAAAGACGTGGCGTTTGTACGCGTGTTTACACTACGACTCCCAAAAAGCCAAACTCAGCGATGCGTAAAGTAGCGCGTGTACGTTTGACTAACGGAAACGAAGTGAACGCTTACATCCCAGGTGAAGGACACAACCTCCAAGAGCACTCGATAGTATTAGTTAGGGGTGGAAGGGTAAAAGATTTGCCGGGAGTTAGGTATCACATCGTTCGTGGTGCGCTTGATACATCAGGTGTAGCAGGTAGAACGCAGAGAAGATCTAAGTACGGAGCAAAACGCCCTAAAGAAGCGAAAAAGTAATTAAAAACTTTTAAGAAAAAGACATGAGAAAAAGACAGGCCAAAAAAAGACCTCTTTTACCAGATCCAAGGTTTAATGACCAATTGGTAACGCGTTTTGTGAACAACTTAATGTGGGATGGTAAAAAATCAACTGCTTTTAAAGTATTTTATGATGCGATTGACATCGTAGAATCTAAGAAGCAAGATGCTGAAAAATCAGCATTAGAAATCTGGAAAGATGCTTTAACCAATGTGATGCCACACGTAGAAGTACGTAGCCGTCGTGTAGGTGGAGCTACCTTTCAAATCCCAATGCAAATTCGTCCAGACCGTAAAATCTCCATGGCAATGAAATGGATGATCCTTTACGCACGTCGCAGAAATGAGAAATCTATGGCTCAAAAATTAGCTTCTGAAGTTTTAGCTGCTGCTAAAGAAGAAGGTGCCGCTGTTAAAAAGAGAATGGATACTCATAAAATGGCCGAAGCAAATAAAGCATTCTCTCACTTTAGATTTTAATCAGAAATGGCAAGAGATTTAAAATACACCAGAAATATTGGAATTGCTGCTCACATTGATGCCGGTAAAACGACAACAACAGAGCGTATCCTTTTTTATACCGGAAAATCACACAAAATCGGTGAGGTGCACGATGGTGCTGCAACGATGGACTGGATGGCGCAGGAGCAAGAGCGTGGTATCACGATTACTTCGGCTGCGACGACCTGTGAGTGGAATTTCCCAACCCAACAAGGTAAAGCTATTGCAGAAACATTGCCCTACCACTTCAACATTATCGATACTCCCGGACACGTGGATTTTACCGTAGAGGTAAACCGTTCGCTTCGTGTACTAGACGGACTGGTTTTCTTGTTTTCTGCCGTTGACGGTGTTGAGCCTCAATCAGAGACCAACTGGAGACTTGCCGATCAGTACCGCGTTCCACGTATGGGATTCGTTAATAAAATGGACCGTCAGGGTTCTAACTTCTTAGGCGTTTGCCAACAGGTTCGCGATATGTTGAAATCAAACGCTGTGGCGATTACTTTGCCAATCGGTGATGAAATCGACTTTAAAGGTGTTGTGGATTTGGTTAAAAATCAAGCTATCGTATGGCATGACGAAACCCAAGGCGCTACTTTTGATATCGTGCCAATCCCTGCGGATATGGTTGCCGAAGTAAAAGAATACCGCGATATCCTTATCGAAGCGGTTGCCGATTACGATGAAAACTTGCTGGACAAGTACATGGAGGATCCCGATTCAATCACAGAAGAGGAAATCAACACTGCCTTACGTGCTGCTACGATTGATATGGCTATCATCCCGATGATTGCTGGTTCTTCGTTCAAAAACAAAGGAGTTCAGTTTATGTTGGATGCCGTTTGTAAATACTTGCCTTCTCCGCTAGATAAAGAAGGTATCCAAGGGATTCACCCTGACGATGCCGAATTGCTAGAAGAAGACCAAACCAAAATCTTGCGTCGTCCAGACGTAAAAGAGCCATTCGCTGCCTTGGCATTTAAGATCGCAACAGACCCGTTCGTTGGTCGTTTGGCTTTCTTCCGTGCTTATTCAGGACGCTTGGATGCTGGTTCTTACGTATTGAACACACGTTCAGGAAACAAAGAAAGGATTTCTCGTATCTACCAGATGCACGCCAACAAACAAAACCCAATCGAGTACATCGAGGCTGGTGATATTGGTGCAGCTGTTGGATTTAAGGATATCAAGACAGGAGATACTTTGTGTGATGAAAAACACCCAATTATCCTCGAATCTATGAAATTCCCTGCGCCGGTAATCGGTATTGCCATTGAGCCTAAAACTAAGGCCGACGTAGATAAAATGGGTATGGCTTTGGCTAAATTGGCCGAAGAAGATCCAACGTTTACTGTTCGTACAGACGAGGCTTCAGGACAAACGATTATTTCAGGAATGGGTGAGCTTCACTTGGACATTCTTGTAGATCGTATGAAACGCGAATTCAAAGTAGAGGTAAACCAAGGTGAGCCTCAGGTTGAATACAAAGAAGCTTTCACAAGATCGGCACAACACAGAGAAACTTATAAGAAACAATCGGGTGGTCGCGGTAAATTCGGTGATATCGTATTCCGTTTGGAGCCAGCTGACGAGGTTGACGGTAAAGTTCCTGTAGGATTGCAATTCGTAAATGAAGTAAAAGGTGGTAACGTTCCTAAAGAATATATCCCTTCTGTAGAGAAAGGTTTCCGCGAAGCCATGAAACAAGGGCCTCTTGCAGGTTACCAAGTGGATAGTCTTAAAGTGACTTTACTCGACGGGTCTTTCCATCCTGTGGATTCTGATGCGCTTTCGTTTGAATTGGCAGCAAGAATGGGTTACCGTGAAGTGGCGAAAGCTGCCGGAGCGATTATTCTTGAGCCAATCATGAAAATGGAAGTAATTACTCCAGAAGAGAATATGGGAGATATCGTAGGTGATATCAACCGTCGTCGCGGACAGGTGAATGACATGGGTGACAGAAACGGAGCAAAAACCATCAAGGCTGATGTGCCATTGTCTGAAATGTTCGGATATGTAACAACTTTGAGGACTTTGTCTTCTGGTCGTGCCACGTCAACCATGGAGTTTTCACACTACGCTGAAACACCGGCTAACATTTCGGAAGCTGTAATCAAAAAAG
>Ga0209717_1001464_pt1 | contig 25319 bp, 18 predicted proteins | sample AD_UKC048_MetaG_FD_184418 | JGI IMG/M metagenome (GOLD analysis project Ga0209717, IMG submission 184418) | Active sludge microbial communities of municipal wastewater-treating anaerobic digesters from USA - AD_UKC048_MetaG (SPAdes) (version 2) | ecosystem: Engineered > Bioreactor > Anaerobic >... | reverse complement strand
TTAATAATCGGACCACCGATACGGAAACCAACCTGCTTAAATTCTTCATTCGGGCGGGTGAATGTAGTGTTACCTACTTTATATCCACGCTGATTTTGATTTCTCCAGTAAGTATAAACGGAACCACTGAACGTGTTCGTTCCGGAACGGGTTACCGCGTTGATCGCACTTCCGATAAAGCCGGTCTGGCGGATATCAAAAGGGGTGATATTAACGGAGATTTCTTCAAGGGCATCCAGGGAAATGGGCGTACCACCTGCAGGAAGATTACTTCCGATACCAAAACTGTTATTAAAGTCTGCTCCGTCAATCGTAAAGTTATTCTGACGGTAGTTACCACCTCCGATTGAGGCACCATTAGCCTGCGGTGTGGCACGGGTCAGGTCATTGATACTACGGCTGATCGTGGGTAACTGGTTGATCTGACGTACACCAATATTGGTTACTGAACCAGTACGGCTGGCATTTAAAATCGAACTTTTCCGTCCGCTGGTCAACACGACGTTTTCCAGTGCACCAGACGTTTTGTTCAGGGCAGGATTCAGTAAGAATGATTCAGCCAGTTGCAGGTAAACATTTTCAAATTTACCGGCTTCGTGACCTACAAAACTTACTTCAATTAAATAAGGACCACCCACACGCATGTTTTGGATAGAAAACTGACCACCTGCGCGGGATACTGTGGAGTATTTAGTGCCGGAAGGCTGGTGGGTAGCCACGATAGTGGCGCCAACCAGGGGCTCATCAGCATTGTTTTTCACCGTACCATTAACAGCAGAGGTCGTAATCTGGGCAAACAGCAGTGGACTTGCCATCAGGGCTACAACTAATAATAAGACTATTCTCTTAAGCATAAAGATTGGTTTTCGGTTGCAAAGAAAGGGAATATTTCCAAATTAAATATAGGCAAATATTAACAAACGACTATTGAATTGGAATGTGTTAGAAAGACAGCCCCGGGGGCTTTTTCGCTGCCCCGCCCGAACCCGAACCAGAACACGGGCCGATTGTTCTATTTTTGCAAAAAAAAGGCAGATGCTGGATACCATAGAAAGTGCTATTGAAGACATAAAACAGGGCAAATTAGTAGTGGTGGTGGACGATGAGGACCGTGAAAATGAGGGGGATTTCGTAACGGCGGCCCGGAATGCGACCCCGGAACTGATCAATTTTATGAGTAAATACGGCCGGGGACTAATCTGCGCTTCCCTGCCGGAGGAGCGCTGCCAGGAGCTGGGACTTGACCTGATGGTGCGGAAAAACACCGCCCTGCACGAAACCGCATTCACCGTAAGTGTTGATTTACTGGGAGATGACTGCGGAACCGGCATCTCTGCCCAGGATCGTTCCAAGACTATCCTGGCCCTGATCAACCCCGAAACCCGGCCTGACCAATTAGCCAGACCCGGTCATATCTTCCCCCTGATCTCCAAAAAAGGTGGCGTTCTCCGTCGTGCTGGTCATACCGAAGCGGCCACGGACCTGGCCCGGATGGCCGGTTTTGAACCCGGTGGAGTGCTTGTGGAAATAATGAACGAAGATGGCTCTATGGCCCGGTTGCCCCAGCTCGAAGAAGTCGCCCGGACCCACGGATTAAAGATTATTTCTATAAAAGACCTGATCGAATACCGGGCCCACACGGAATCCCTGATCGAAGAAGTGGTGCGGGTACAAATGCCCACCCAGTTTGGAGAATTCCAATTGGTGGCATTTAAGGAGAAAAATTCCCAGAATGAGCATATGGCTCTTTTGAAGGGCACCTGGGCAAAAGAGGAACCGGTACTGGTACGCGTTCACTCCTCCTGTTTTACCGGCGATATTCTCGGCTCCCTCCGCTGCGATTGCGGTGAACAACTGCACCAGGCAATGCAAATGGTGGAAAAAGAAGGCAAAGGGGCTATATTATATATGAATCAGGAAGGACGAGGCATCGGATTGCTCAATAAACTGAAAGCCTACAAACTACAGGAAGAAGGCATGGATACCGTGGAAGCCAACCTGCATTTAGGTTTTTCCATGGATCAGCGCGACTATGGTATCGGTGCCCAGATGCTGCGGCACCTAGGGATTACCAAACTACGGCTGATGACCAATAACCCGAAAAAAAGGGTGGGGCTGATCGGCTATGGTCTGGAAATCGTGGAAAATATTCCGATCGAAAGCTGTCCGAATCCTCATAATGAAAAATACCTGCAGACCAAGCGGGATAAAATGGGACATGAAATCTTAAAACAGGATTGCTGATGCAGGTTATTCCTCATCAGATTTTATTACAGCGGCATCTGGTTTAGTCTCTGAGACCGGAGGGGGTGGATCCGGAGCCGGTTTGTTTTTCTTTTTAAAGAGTCCTTTAAATATATCCCAGATCCTGTCCACATCTCTGCGGTAAGAGATACTGGCTCCTGTACGCCTGGCACGGGTGGTGGAAGCATTGGAAGAAGTTGTCATGTAATCGGCATTCTCCCGGTAAAAGAAAGTAGCCCGGATCGTCCCCTTTTCATTGATCAGCCACTCCAGGGTTACATCCGGTAATAACAGTATATTTTGCTGGATATTCGTTTGTCCTGTCTGACTCAGCGGTGCATCAAAACCCACCCCGGTAGAAATAATAAACCGGTTATTAAAAAACGATCGCCCGATACTGAAGTTTACATTACTGCTCAGGTTCAACGCGGTCTTACTGGCATCAATCAGGTTACGGTTATAGAAAGAAGTATTGAAGTTGATATTATATTTATCACTCTTTAACAGGTTGCCAAAAAGTTTATTCAACTGATCACTTAGTACGCCAAGTAACATGCCGGAAATGGTACTCACCCCCAGGTTGGCACCCGCTACATCTCCTGACAATTCACTGGGGGCAAAACTGTTAAATACAATGAGGTAGGTCACCTGCCGGTTGATCTCATTCAGGTTTTTCTGCATTTGCTGTACCAGCAGGGTCAGTTCAGGATCCGTTCGCGCCACGCTGTTGGATGGAAAATCAAGGGCAAAATTGATCTGTGGTTTGAACAGTTTATCGGTCAGGGTGGCGAGCACATACACATCCCCTCTTGTATTGCTGATATTCGATGTCAGGTTCAGGGAACTGGCCAGGGGGGCAAAACTCACATTATCGGCCACATACATTGCTTCAAATTTGATATTGGCATCATAGGGATCTCCGTTCCATTCTATATAGTTCTCCGACCCTTTCCTGATTTCAAATGGTTTTTTGAAGAAAGACTGAAAAGTGAACAGGTAGTTTCCTTCTTCGATATCAAACCGGCCCCTGAGGGATAAGGGTTCTGTGGTACCTGAACGGATTTTCAGTGTACCGGATCCTTTACCTTTAATTTCATCTCCGGTCAGTTCATCCAGGATCACTTTTACGGTTACCATCGGATTAGCGGTGACTTCCACATCATAAATGATATTCGTGGCATTATTGCCCATGTCCGATTCATTCATCTCGCGGCCATATTTCCGTTCGATCAGGAAATCGGCAATCCCGCTCTCCCGGCTGGAAGAAGGAGGCAGAGTGATATAACTGCTGTCTTTTTCCGACGCATTGGCATTGATGGTCATGGCCATTTCAGATTGCGGACCACGCAACTGTAATACACCTGTACCTTTTACATTACCATAAAAAGTCTGGTTGTCCTGAAAAGTGGTATTCAATAACTGTACAGGCTTATTCGCATTATCCCCATCCCTGATAGTGGAACCGGGTTTCCGGGTGGAAATATCCATGTCAAAAAACATATTACGGAATGACTGGTGATCAATCCCCCCGGTAATATAGATCGGGTTCCGGGTAATCGTATCGGTCAATACAATACCATTGAGGTCAATTTTTTCTTTAGTGAGTTCAATATCGGTATCCTGTATTTTATAAAAACACTGGGTAAAAATGACCCGTAATCCGGCATCTTTCAGTCTTCCCTTACCCGTCACTCCCAGGTCACCAAATGGGCCACTGATGTCAATATCTCCGGTCAGGAAACCCTGGATATCGGAGAATAATGTCCCAAGGAAACGTTCCAACACGTTTATCGGGAACGTGCGGGCCTTTAAGGCAATGATATTCTTTTTGGCGTCCTCTTCATTTCCGAAGAAGAGGTCAATATCATAACCCAGGTAACTTTCCTGGTTGACTGTGCTGCCTTTAACTTTCAGCTCATTGTCCTTACTGTTGTACAGTACGCTGGCCCGTAACTCGCCTATGGAATCATTATCCATCCGTAAATAACGGGTGGCTATATCTTCAGACGTAAGCAGCATATGATCACCCTGATCCTCTACCAGGATATTACCCGAAAGCAGTCCCTCCAGCCGGTTTTTGGGCAGGAAGAAAGGCGCAAAGTCATTCAGGTTCACATTGCTCAGTTCCACCAACAGGTCACTGCCATTGCCCACTTCAGAAGGCCGGGTCTTCATCACGATTTTCTGTTCGCCTTCGGATAAAATGAGGTCACCCTGGGCCGGGTTATTTTTTCGGAAAACCAATTCACCCCCTTCATCAATGGTCCAGAGTTTTCCATTGATCGTAAAAGTGGAACGGTCCATATCAATCCTTACCCCGTCGCTATAGGTTTGTACCAGGGCATTCAGGTCTCCCTTCTCCACATTCTGATTGGCCCCGGCATGAATGCTGACCCGGGACGAATCATTGCGGGCATTGATGCTGAAATCAGCGGAAGGGATATTCAGGCTGTCATTAATCCGGATATTATTGGTTTTGCCAAACAATACAAGGCTGTCGTAATTACCGGTAGCCGTGAATTTTACATTATCAAAGTTATACTGCTTATAATGTAACTGGGGCACATCAGCCGAAAAATTGAGCTCATTTTTAGCCAGGTTCAGGGTGCCTTCAAAATGACTGTTGTCAAAACCAGTGATACCCGGGGCCAGTATTTTTACATATTCATCAATATAATAGGTATTGATATCAAAGCTGATATCCTGGTTACGGGGCAGCCGGGCCGGGGGTTTGATATAAGCAGGGTAATACCGGCTCAGAAAATAGGTGAAAGCATCCGGCAATTCCTCCAGGCTGTAATTGCCTTTAATGGTTGCCGTAAATTCATTGGAAACTGCATTCAGGGTTTTAACACTATCCACAAAAGCAGAGGTCACGATCAGCGAATCGAAGGGCAGGGGGGTACCGTTTTTCAAAATCTGCGCCTCGGTGATACGGGCTTCTCCCAGGAAGTCGTCGATATTGCTACTGGTAAAATTAAAATTAAGCTTGCCGTTAAAGTCAATACTGTCACGGGTGATGTTCAGGTCTTTCAGGTTCGCCTTGTCCACTTTCGCCAGCAGGTTGAAGCGGGGGGTACTGCTGTTAAAATCAATCACACCGGACATATCCAGCTGCAGGTGGGCATCATTGATTGAAGCCGTGCCGTCAAACAGTTTTTTATCCAGCTTTCCTTTTAAACTTATATTATTATAACGATAGCCCTTATAGTCGGCATACCGGATATCACCATCTACCAGGGTATTCCTTGTTTTTTCATTAAAGCCTTTTCCTTTCACCGTCCCTGTCATGGATACCAGCCCGATATTATTATCGCCGAGGAATTCACCCAGCCTGAAATTATCAGTAGCAATGGATCCGGAATAAACAGGATCCTGTCCGGCTGGCAATTTCATATTCAGGTCACTGCGGATGGTACCAAGATTGGTCTGAATGGTACCATAGGTTACAAAATCATTGATGAATCCCGTAAAACTTCCGGTGAAAGTGAGGTACTTGATTTTACTGAGGTCCGGGTTTTTGATTTTTTGTATGGCCGGGACAATTTGTACCGCATCGGTGTATACCGTGCGGAAATCATTGGCTTTAAAATCGATAAAAGTCTGGTTGATATCCGGCAGCCCTGTAAGAGAGATATCGCCATTCAGTAAGGTATTGCTGCCGGCCTGCAGCAACAGATCTTTTCCCACCAGGTCATCCACCGTTCCCCGCACTTTTCCTTTCAGGGCAATCCGTTTATTCCAATCGGACATCGCCGGTGCAAAAAAGGCGATATCATCACTGTCAATATGGGCGTCTTCAAACTGTGCCGCCATTTTCACTTTATGAATAAAATCCCCGAGTTCACTCATGTCGTTATACGACATGGAAAAATAATTCCGGAGCTGACTGTTATTCGTCTGCAGGTCGAGTTGATTAAACGTCATCCCCTGCGGGGTTAACTTCATATCGGCTGACAGATTCTTTATCTCCAGTCCGCTTCTCTCTTTTGCCGTGATCTGAAGCTTTGCAAAAACGGTATCCCCGGTAAAAGAGGAATTATTCAGATGGGCATTGATGCCGGTGAATTTTATATGTAAGCCATCGAAATAGGCAAGTGGCGCTCTGTCCGTCTGACGGTCAGAACTAAAAGTGCCATTGGTGATCTTTAGTTCCCCGATCTTAAAAACAGTCCGGGCTTCATTCCAGGCTGCAGATGCCTCACTGGAAGGAACGTCTGCCTGGTTATTGCCGGCAGGTTTAAGTTTGGAATAATTGTACAGGGCGATATCCGGATTGGTGACCTGAAGCGAATTAATTTCAAAACGGTTGCCGGTCAGTCCCAGGTTATTGGCATCCAGCGTAAGGGTTCCCACTTTGATCCGCATATCCTCTCCGAGCCAGGCGTCTTTCTTGATAAACGTTACATTCTTCAACTCCGCTATTTGCAGGTTCAGCTGCAGCCCGCTTTTTTTCTTACTGGTATCGGTGGAGGAGGAAGCAAAATAATCGAAAATAAATTGCTGTCTCCAGACTGAATCGGTGCGTTGGAATTTTACCACCGCATTTTCCAGGCCGACATATTTGAGTTCAATATTTTTTTTAAGAAAAAACCAGTCCGTGATCCGCACTTTCATATCTCCTGCATACAACAGGGTATCTCCGGCACGGTCTTCAAGCAACAAACCTTCCAGGTGCATTTTGTCGAATAAGGAAAAGTCAACCCGTTTGATGCTGATCTTTGTCTGAAGATCCTTGGAAAGGCGGCTGGTTACCTGGCGCACAATCCAGTTTTGGCCCCAGGGAGATTGAATAAAAATATAGCCCCCTGTAATCAACAGCAGTAAACAGATGAAAAACCATTTTAATATTTTTTTAAACCGCTTCAGACTCAGCTATTTAATTGTAAAAATACGTAATCGCTACCTATAGGCAAATTCAATACCAATCCATGGGGTGAACGGATATTTAGCAAAACATGCAGAAGCCGGGTATAAAAAAAGGCTGTTCCTTTGCCGGGACAGCCTTTTATGCTCGTATAATATTCATTTATATTTTAAAACCTAACGTGAGCAATACATTGCCGCCGGTTTGTTTCAGGTTTGCCGCACTGAAAGGCCGGTTCTGCAACCGGTAAGCAAAATCCACATCCTTACCCATCGTATGTACATAGGTCAGGTCGATAAATATGCCTTTATTCCGGTACCCGAGTCCGCCGGACAACTGGAACCGGTTTCCCTTTTCACCGGCAATATCCTGGTACGGATTACCATAATAAGCCAGGCCAAGCCGGGTCATAATCGTGGTAAACTTCAGTTCGCCGCCCGCCCTGAAATTAAAGGCGCCTTTATAGGCATTGTCGATCGCTTTATTCAGCGATTTCAGGTAATCTTTTGTACCCTGGCTGTTATCGCCTTCCGGATCGGTTGAATAAGAAGATGCTTTATAATTCACATACTCAATATCCGCGGTCAGAAATCCTCTTTGTTTACGCACATCCTCAATTTCACGCAACACATAGGAGCCACTGGCCATCACCCGGTAAGGGGTAAACATCCAGTAAGTGAACTGCCCGTCTACATTATTATTCAGTAAAGAAGAGGCCTGGGACATCGTACCCTGGTAGCTTTCCGTATTGGTGGTGATGGAAGCACTGTACTGATCGGTCAGGCGGTAAAAACTGGGTGTATGAAAAGCCAGGCCCAGGCGAACACGCTCCACCGGTTTATAAATCACGCCCAGTTTCAGGTTAATACCGGAACCTTTGGTTTCGAGGTTCTGGGTAAAAACGGCATAGTCAAATTTATTGTTGGGATCCGTACCGGCGTCAGCTTCTGTAAAAGTGGAAGTGCGGTCATAACGCAGAAAAGGAACACCCAGGGTGAATCCCATAAACCATTTGTCATGGGAAGCACCCGCAAATGCAAGGGCAAGTTCCGTAATTCCTCCCCGTGATTCCACCACATTTTCCTGGATCAGTCCGGTGCCAAAAGGAGCACGGGTCTGGAACTGGTAATTCCCCGAACTGCCACCGGCTATGGTATCAATCCAGTAGGTATTAAAGGCCAGACTGGTTCCGAAAGGATAATTTCCGGCCACGGCATTGGCATCCCCAACTCCATTGATTTCTTCCAGGAATTTATGGGAGTAAGAACTCTGGTTGTTGACCCCACGGTAAAGGAGATTGCTTCCGAAATTAGCCGTCCGGTTAATGGCCAGGGCGAAGGCAGAATTGGAATTTCTTCCTTTCCGGTCTTTTTCAGTTCCGCTGCCAATGACCAGTCCGGATGTACCAAAAGAGGCATACTTCCGGTTATCTTTTTCCTTACGGGAAAAATAAGTGGCATTGTTATTCCAGGTATTAAACCCGGGGCTCAACACTAAATCCCCGGTTTTATAAAATGCCAGGCCGGCGGGATTTACATAGGCCGCAGAAAGATCTCCACCCAGGGAAGCCATGGCTCCGCCGACAGCCTGTTGCCGGGCTGTACCGGAGGATACGTTCCAGGAATAACGAAGGGCATCAGTCGGATCCTGGGCCAGAAGGGTTCCGGAGCAGGCAAAAAAGGTCAGTATGAAAATATTTTTTTTCATGTGCGAAGAGAATTTCAGGTAGTAAATAGTTGATCCAGTTTTGCTGGATAGTTTTCAAGCCCGGTCATGGTTTCCGTTATAGAATTAAAAACGGCGTACCGGGGCGCTGCTGCCAGAAGAAGAACCAGAACTGCTGGAGGAACTGCTGGAAGAAGACGAAGATGAAGTTGGCTTTGTTCCCGAAGAACTGCTGGAGGAAGAGTTGCTGTTTCCGCCATTGAAAATGGTACGCAGCAGGTTGCCGGTATTGCTGCCGGAGTTGGAACTGCTGTTTCTTGCGGGAGTATAGGTATTGCCGCTATTCCCGTTATTGTTATTTCCGGGAAAACTATATTTCGGATTGCTGAATTGTGTTTTAGGATTAGAAACGGTGCTGGTGCTTTTCGGATTATAAGTATTCAGGTTGGCCATACGGGGTTTAGGCGGATTGGAAGCAAAACTGTTGTTTGCATAAATCGTATGGGAACAATAGGGGTTGTAATAATAATTCCAGGTATTATAAGGATTATAATAAGAACCGTAATAATAGTTGTGCCCGAAACCATAACGCTCATAGGAATACCAGTCATTCAGATCACTCCACTGATTACGGTTACGGATCTTCATCCGGAGATAACGGTCTTCCTGGAAATCTTCCTCGTACCGGTAACGACGGTCATCTTCTTTTTCTATCCGGACATACTCATCCTGCGGACGGGTAGGGGAATAGTATACATCGTCAGGGGTTTGCCCTGTTTTGTAGGCGGTGGTACAACTGCTCAGTGCAGCTACAACGAGTGCCAGGAGTAAAACAGATGATTTCATGGCAAATGGTTTATCGGGTTAAAGTTGAAGTTACTACTTTTGTGCGACTTATATGGGTACACAATCGTTTGCATTGACAGTACAAAGATTTAACCTATTTAGTGAATTATTGTATATCCGCCTGTTAAATAAGATTTAAAGCCTGAAAAGCAGTTAAACCAAGAAACATGAGCAAAGAGATCACATCGCGGGCCACCGATTATTCCCAATGGTACAACGACTTAATCCTGAAGGGGGAACTGGCCGATTATTCCGCTGTAAGAGGCTGTATGGTGATAAAACCCTACGGATTTGCCCTTTGGGAGCATATGCGGGATGCACTGGACAAAATGTTTAAGGATACAGGGCACGTAAACGCCTACTTCCCGCTTTTTGTTCCTAAAAGCCTGTTTGAGGCCGAGGAAAAAAATGCGGAAGGATTTGCTAAAGAATGTGCCATCGTGACCCACTACCGGCTGATGGCCGACCCCTCCAGACCGGGCAAACTCATGGTGGATCCCACCGCCAAACTGGAAGAGGAACTGGTAATCCGTCCGACCAGTGAAGCGATCATCTGGAATACGTATAAAGACTGGATCCAGTCGTACCGCGACTTACCCATCCTGGTCAATCAGTGGGCCAATGTGGTGCGTTGGGAAATGCGTACACGGTTGTTTCTGCGTACGGCAGAATTTCTTTGGCAGGAAGGGCATACGGCCCACGCCACCAAACAGGAGGCCGTGGAAGAAGCAGTGAAAATGCTTCATGTGTATGCAGACTTTGCGGAAAACTGGATGGCCGTTCCCGTTATCAAAGGCGTGAAATCTGCCAATGAACGTTTTGCCGGGGCCGAGGATACGTATTGCATTGAAGCCCTGATGCAGGATGGGAAAGCCTTACAAGCCGGCACCTCTCACTTCCTTGGGCAAAATTTTGCCAAAGCGTTCGATGTGAAGTTCAGTGATAAGGAAAACAAACTGGAATATGTATGGGCCACCAGCTGGGGCGTAAGTACCCGCCTGATCGGTGCCCTGGTAATGGCACATAGTGATGACCAGGGACTCATTCTGCCACCCCGGATTGCTCCCACACAGGTGGTAATCGTGCCGATTTATAAAGGAGATGAACAGAAAGCCCAGATTGATGCCAGAGTGCAGCTGATTATGAGTGAACTGAAAGCCCTGGGTATCCGGGTGAAATATGATGATAATGATAATGCCCGGCCAGGCTGGAAGTTTGCAGAATATGAAATGAAAGGGGTACCGGTACGTCTGGCTATTGGAGCCCGTGACCTGGAGAAGAATGTGGTGGAAGTAGCCCGCAGAGATACCAAGGGAAAAAATGTGATCAGTCTGGATGGGATTGCCGGGTATGTAAATAACCTGTTGACGGAGATCCAGCAATTCATGTTTGATAAAGCAAAGGCATACCGCGATGCCAATATCACCCCTGCCAACAGCTGGGAAGAATTTGAAAAACTCCTGGATGAAAAAGCGGGTTTTATTTCGGCACATTGGGACGGCACCCCGGAAACCGAAGAAGCGATCAAAGAGAAGACCAAGGCTACAATCCGTTGTATCCCCCTGGATAATCCGAAGGAAGAGGGAACCTGTATCTTTTCCGGAAAGCCTTCTGCTGAACGGGTGCTTTTTGCGAGAGCTTACTGATCAACCATCCTTTTTTTATTGCTCCGGTCTTTTAATTGTAAAAATATTTGCAGTAGACAGACCGGAGTTTTATATTTAAGACTAAATCAACTGTATATGGAACCTAACCAGGAACAATCATTATTTGACACCAGTATGGATCATGTCACGCAGGAACACCTGCAGTCAGTGGCAAAATGGACCCGCTTTATTTCAATTACCGGTTTTGTCTCGCTCGGACTGGTATTGATCTTATTGCTGGTGGCCGGATCCCAGTTAGCAGGTCAGTTATCCACTTTTTCAGGATTCGGAGGGCTGGATATGGCCGGGGCAATGATCGCCATTGTCATCGTGGCCTTGCTGATCATGGGCCTCTGGATTTATTTTCTCTTCAAAGGATCAAACCTGCTGAGCAGCGGACTTCAGAACAGGGATTCCGCCATGCTGGCGGATGGATTCAGGTCCATGAAGACCTATTTCATTATCAGTTTCGTTCTGTCGATCCTGAGCCTTTTGTCTGCCTTAACCACCAGCTTCTAACTCAAAAAATTAAAAATGGAAAATTCATCCAGCAACAATTCATTATTCGACCTGAGTTTTGATAATAATGTAAAGTCAGGGCTTCGCGACATGGCAGTATGGGCCGGTCTTGCCGCCATCGTCTCCCTCATCAATTCAATCATGGGCCTTATCAGTTATTTTATACAGGTTAATAAAATAAACAAAATGGTAGGTGATTATCCCGGCACGCAACGGGCAATGGCCGGTGGCCTCATCTGGCCCCTGATCAGCCTGGGTATCGGGGTCGCCTTATTTGTCTTCTTGAACAAATTCTCAAAGATGGCGAAATCCGGTGTGGATACCAATGACAGCTACCTGATCAATGAAGCACTGGGAAACCTGTCTACTTACTTCAAGTTTGTCGGGATTCTGATTATTATCGTTCTTGTGATATTCTTACTGGTCTTCATGTTCGGACTGGCAATGGGGGCTTAAGTAGCGTATTTAACGAATAAAATATCAACCGGTAAAGCGGCATCACCCGATGCTGTTTTCCCGGTTTTTATTTAAAAAACGAATGGGTTAGTTGGTGGAGAGATAATTGTAATCCTTTAACAGTACATCGAGGAAATCAAAAGCCGCCATATTGGTTTCGATATTCAGGTGGGCTTTGATTTTTGCAGCGGCTGATTCCGCCATCGCATAATCCCCTCTTTTACGGGCCGTTTCCAATATGCTTTTAATCGAATTGATATCCCGGTCGCTCAACTGCATGATCTGGGGATAGGAGGGTACGTAACTATCGGCCACTTCAATAAAGACGGTATCTTCAATATCCCCTTTTGTCTGGGTGCGGATAATGATTGTCTTGGCCAGCAAATCGCCGATGCGTTGCCCTTTTTTACTGGAAACCACCAGGATGATGTCGGCAATAAAAAAACCCACCACGGCCAGGATCAGTAACACGGCTTCTGTCTTTTCCCCCATATAATCTTTATTGAGTCCCATCAGCAGGATCATCACAAACCAGACATCACGCAGCATCCACCGGATAAACAGCTGGCTGATGCTGGCCCGGCCCCCATTTTCATTCACGACCCTCAGTTGCATGATTTTTTTTCCCACACTCTGGCCGTTGAGCAGGATTTCCATGATAATATGGTAAAAAAAGATGGGCCCCATCACCATAAAGATATAAGTCCAGTGCAGGTTTTGCAGGTTGTCTTCTATCCCTTCATTCATGTTGCGGGCCATCGAAATCAGAACCGCAAATGAAATCTTAAAATAAAAGATGAGTAAAATGGTATCAATTACCAGGGCCAGGATACGGCGGAAGAATTCGGGTACTTCGAATTCCAGGTCAATATTAAAATTGGTCGGTATCTTGATAACAGCCATCAGGGTAAAGGTAAGTACTGAATGGGAGAAATAATATTCGGCAGGTCCTGCTTTTCTTATTTTAAAAATAGTATTTTACGAGCAAAATACACGGATTGAGGGAAGCCCTGTTTATAAAGAAGAATAAAGACCGCTGGTTGAAAAACCAGCATCTCCCCCCGGATGATCCGGATGAAATGGCGGCTTCCTTTACCCAATTAGTAGATGACCTGGCCTATGCCAAAACCTTCTATCCTTCCGGAAAAGTCACCCATTATATTAATTCACAGGCGTCCCGCATTTACCTGGATATTTATAAGAACCGGAAAGATGATTCAAACCGGATCTGGAAATTCTGGCGCTATGATCTCCCGCTGACCATCCGGAAACACCATGGGATCATGCTGTTTGCCACCCTTTTCTTTATCCTGTTTTTTGTGATCGGCTTTTTTACCGCATCCGCGGATGAAACAGTAGCGGCTGAAGTGCTGGGACCGGGTTATATTGAAGAAACCCATAAAAACATAACTAAAGGAAATCCGTTTGGGATCTATGAAGGGGGGAACAGTATCCTCACTTGGCTGGGAATTATGGTCAATAACCTGTTAGTGGCGTTGCGCATGTTTGCTTCCGGACTGGCAATGGGTATCCCCACTTTGTACAGCCTGGCAGAGACGGGTGTGATGGTGGGCGTGTTTGACCAGATATTTGCAGCCAAAGGACTAGGTGCTGATTTCTGGCTGGTGGTTTTTGTACATGGCACACTGGAAATCACTGCTATCATATTAACCGGCGGTGCCGGACTGGTTCTCGGGAAAGGATTTCTTTTCCCCGGAACGATCAGGCGGATTGATGCTTTCAAACAAAGCGCTAAAGATGGGACAAAAATCATGATCGGTCTTCTGCCTGTTTTTGCGGTGGCTGCATTTTTTGAAGGATTCATCACGCGTCTGTATAATGATTTATCCTGGCTGACGACCGCTGTTTTTTCGGTGTCTGTCATTTTTGTGATCTGGTATTTTATCATTTATCCCATCCGCCTGCATAAGCGTTTGTCGGTACAGTTAAACGAGGAGGAAGCCTAGTGAACCGGAATAACCTGCATCTTTCACTGCATTATAGAGTTGCCTGGAAACGCCTGTCGGGCTTTTTAAGTATCTGCCTGCTGATGAGTTGCTCATTACTGGCACAAACTGAGGATCCTCCACCGATAGTGGAAGAAGATACCACAGAAACGAGAACCACTATTGAAGTGGCACCGGTGGAAACGGTAGAGGAAGAAGCGACCTACAATCAGTTTTTGCCCCTCAGCGAGACAGATTCCATCCGCCTGCAACTGCGGAAAGTGCCGGACAGTGTGGTTACCGGATTGCAGGAGGAGGATGAATTCTGGTATGCGAATAACCGTATTCAAAAAAAGAAGCCGGAAACAAATAAACCCCAACGGAATTACAACCCCTATAGCGGGAGTTCCGGTTTTACAACCCTGCTTTGGGTATTGATCGTCGGGCTTTTCCTTGGGGTGGTCATCTACTATATGGCAGAAAGTGGTTTATTCCGGCGCCGTATTAAGATCAAAGCCGATCAGGGTCAGGACCTGGAAGAAATGCCGGAGGATATTTTCGCTATCAATTACCAGAAGGAGATAGATAAAGCCGTAGCCAATGGGGATTACCGGCTGGCCGTGCGGCTGCAATACCTGCGCCTGCTGAAACATATGACGGAGAAAAATATGATCCGTTATCAGCAGGATAAAACTAACATGGATTACCTGATGCAATTGCATAATACGGCTTATTATACTGATTTTTTCAGGGTCACCCTGCATTATGAATACAGTTGGTATGGCCGGTTTGCCGTTTCGCAGGAAGCTTACCGGCTGATCACACGGGATGTGGAACAATTTGAAAACAGGAGTTAACAAAGTGAAACGTTTTATACCATACATACTTGTTGCAGTGCTGGCGATGGCCATCATTGTCCTGTATGTGTCCGGTAAGTCTGATCAGAAAAGAGTATTTGATGACCGCATTTCCCTGAAGCGTCAGGATAAAATACCCTATGCGACTTTTGTGGCCTATCAGCAATTGCCACAGCTATTTCCGGAAGCAAGGATCCGGATAACCCGGAAAGAACCTGGTTTTTGGGATTCGGTTTCCATGTACGACAACCGGCAGGCTTATATCTGTATCACGGACCGTTTCGCAGCCGATGAAGGTGAAATGAATAAACTGCTGGAATTTGTCCGGGGAGGGAATGATGTATTTGTCAGTGCCCGCTATATTTCCTCCACAGTGGATGAGTTTCTGCGCTGCGGCAGCAACTCCCCGGATTTTTTTACAAATTACGGAGGGGAACAAGAGGATCTGAAGACCCGGTTTACCCTGAACACCCCGCCTTTTACCGACACGGTGCATTATCAGTATCCGGGTAAAACCTTTCATTCCTATTTCAGCTATGTGGATAAAAGCACTACACAGGTGCTCGGGTTTGATGACAACGGGCACCCCAATTTTATCCGCATGAAGGCAGGTTTTGGAAATTTTTACATGCATCTGGAACCCCTGGCATTTTCCAATTATTTTTTACTCCATGAAAAAAACATGGGTTACTATGAAAAGGCATTGTCCCTGATCGGACCGGATGTAAAATCGATCGTTTGGGATGAATATTTTATCAATAAGAAATTATCAGAAGGCGAATCGCCAAAGCAGAAAGGCTGGATGACCGTGCTGATGAATATGAAAAACGCGGAAGGGGAAAAACCTTTCCGGGCCGCTTTCTGGTTATTTATCCTCTTGCTGATTTTATATGTGATTATGGAAATGCGCCGCCGGCAACGCTACATTCCGGTTGTCCGGAAACCCAGCAATGATTCACTGGATTTTGTGAAAACCATCGGACGCCTCTACTATGACCGCAGCGATCACCGGAATCTCTGCCGGAAGATGAGTGCTTATTTTCTCGAATTCGTACGTACTAATTATAAACTGCCTACCGGCATGCTCAATGATGATTTTATACGGCTCTTGCATTTTAAATCCGGGGTGGCAGAAAAAGAAATTACCGAAATTGTACACTTTATCAGTCAGCTGGACCAGGGAGCAAACATCAACGAAAGGCAGCTGGCTGCATTTCATAAACGACTTGAATCATTCTATCAAAAAGCATAATTATGGAAGAACCAATTTTTCAGCAACGTACTGACCTTTCTGCCCTGAACGCAGCGGTCATGGCGATCCGGTCCGAGATTAAAAAAATTATTGTGGGTCAGGATGAAATGGTGAAACTGATCATCGCCGCCCTGCTGGCCGATGGACATGTGCTGATCGAAGGGGTGCCAGGGGTGGCCAAAACACTGACGGCAAAGCTGGTGGCTAAAAGCGTGAACGCGGGGTTCTCGCGGGTACAGTTCACCCCGGATCTCATGCCTTCCGATGTACTGGGTACACCGGTATTTAATCCTAAGGAAGCCAGTTTTGAATTTAAGAAGGGGCCCGTATTCAGCAATATCATATTGGTGGATGAGATCAACCGGGCTCCGGCCAAAACGCAATCCGCTTTGCTGGAAATCATGGAAGAAAGACAGGCTACCGTAGATGGCAAAACCTATCCCATGGCATCTCCGTTTATGGTGCTCGCTACACAGAATCCGGTGGAACAGGAGGGAACTTACCGCTTACCGGAGGCACAGCTTGACCGTTTTTTATTTAAGATCGTGGTGCCATATCCCACGGAAGCAGAGGAGATGAATATCCTGAGCCAGTTTCACCAGATGGGCAATACCTCCGCGCTGGATATGGTGCAACCGGCACTCAATGCGGAACAGATTAATGCCCTGCGGAAACAGATCAAGTTGCAGGTCATGGAAGAAAAACTGCTGCAGTTTGTGGCCAGACTGGTGCATCAGACCCGGAATAATAAATCCATCTACCTCGGCGCCTCACCCCGTGCCTCGCTGTCGATTATGAATGCTTCCAAAGCAATTGCGGCTATGCAGGGACGTGATTTTGTAACACCGGATGATATTTTAACGGTGGCCATACCGGTTTTACGCCACCGGATTATCCTGTCGCCCGATAAAGAAATGGAGGGCATCAGTGAAGATGATGTGATCCGCCAGATCATCCAGGGGATGGATGTGCCCCGGTAAACGAATAATGTACTATTGTGAACCGATCATTCTACTTAAATAAAATTGTTTATTATATCGCCGGGGCGGCAGGAATCCTGTATGCCCTGAGTTATTTCCTGCCGGCCCTTTACCGGATCGCAGGGCTCATGCTGGTTTTACTGGGAGCCGCTGTGCTGATCGATTTTATCCTGGTGTACAGTAAGAAAAACGGTATGGCCGCCAAAAGGGAACTACCGGACCGGTTCAGTATCGGTGATCAGAACCGGGTCAGGATCCGGCTGACGAACCACTATGCATTTACCGTTAAGACCAGTATTATTGATGAGTTGCCGATCCAGTTCCAGGAACGTAATTGGATCCGTAAACTGTATTTGTCATCTGATCAGCCTGCGGAGCTCGACTACCAGCTACGGCCTCAAACCAGGGGAGAATATACTTTTCATGATATCAATGTGTTTGTACATGCGCCGCTGAAACTGGTGAAAAGGCGTTTTATTTTTGAACAGGAACAAGTGGTGAAAGTATATCCCTCTTACCTGCAGATGCGGCGCTACCAGTTGCTGGCCATGAGCAACCGGCTCCAGGAAGCCGGGGTAAAAAAGATCAGGAAATTGGGTCACAGCATGGAGTTTGAACAGATCAAGGAATATGTCCGGGGAGATGACTACCGGACGATTAACTGGAAAGCTACGGCAAGGAAGCAGGACCTGATGGTGAATAACTATACCGATGAAAGAAGCCAGCAGATCTATTGCCTGATCAATAAGGGCCGGGTCATGAAAATGCCTTTTCATGGAATGACCCTCCTGGATTATGCGATCAATGCTTCGCTGGTATTAAGCAATGTGGCACTGGTTCGTCAGGATAAAGCCGGGCTCATCACTTTTGAGAAAAACCTCGATACGTTCCTGCTGGCGGATAAAAAACCCACCCAGATGAACCAGGTGCTGGAAACCCTGTACAAACAAAAGACAGATTTCCTGGAAGCCGACTATGAAAAACTTTTTTCCGTCATCCGTAACCGGATCACCAATCGCAGCCTGCTGGTTCTTTTTACCAACTTTGAATCCATGGAAAGCCTGCAACGCGAACTGCCGGCGCTCAAAAAAATCGCCAAGTACCACCTGCTGCTGGTCATTTTCTTTGAGAATACAGAACTGAAAACCATACTGGAAGTGAAAACCAATTCCCTGGAAGATATCTACATCAAAACCATCGCCGAAAAATTCGTTTTCGAGAAAAAATTAATGGTGAAAGAGCTGCACAAAAACGGTATCCCCTCCATTCTTACCACACCGGAAGGGCTGACTGTAAACACGGTAAACAAATACCTCGAGCTCAAAACCAGAATGTCAATCTAAGTACGAGGTACGAGGTACGAAGTAGGAAGTGGTTGCCTTAGTCAGACAATCAGCATCCCTGAATTTTTAGTTTACTGAGAGTTGTTAGGATATGGTAGTACCAGTAGTTGCCTGCTTTTCCCTGCGACTTATTCTTCTGTTCAATAGTTCTTTTCAAACTTTAAGGTCGTACTTCGTACTTCGTACCTCGTACTTTGTATTTTTGTATTTATGGAGAATCCGGTAAACATATTCGAAGAAGGACAGGTGCTGCTGATTGATAAACCGCTGGAATGGACTTCCTTTGATGCGGTGCGTAAGATCAGGAACCTGGTGCGGATTAAGAAAGTGGGTCATGCGGGAACGCTCGATCCGCTGGCAACGGGATTGCTGATTGTATGTACCGGTAAGTATACCAAGCGCATTAATGAGTTTATGGCACAGGAGAAAGAGTATACCGGTACATTTACACTGGGAGCGGTTACGCCTACCTATGATCTTGAATCAGTACCGGTTAATCCCTTGCCTTATGAACATATAACCCCGGAAATGATTCATCAGGCTACCGGGCCTTTCCTGGGAGAGATTTACCAGGTACCTCCCGCGCACTCAGCTATAAAAGTGGATGGCAAAAGAGTATATGAACTTGCCAGGGCTGGTAAAGAAGTGAAGCTGGAGCCCCGTAAATTATTTATACATGCATTTGAAATCACCCGCATCGAATTGCCCGTAGTGGAGTTCAGGGTCGTTTGTTCAACGGGCACGTATATCCGAAGTCTGGCTCATGATTTTGGCGCGGCATTGGGTTGTGGAGCTTACCTCAGTAAACTCTGTCGTACAAGAATCGGTGCCTATTCGCTGACATCAGCGGAGTCAATTACCGGCTTTGAACAACGGGTCAAGGCAATGAATACTACAGTTTAAATGGATAGTTGATGCCCAGCTGTAACTGTCCGTTGAGCGGTTTCCAGTCATAGAACCATTTGTTCTGTGTGTGCTGATTCAGAATATCCGGACTCGGATCTTTTACTTTATAGGCATAATCGAGGCGGATAATGAAGAAAGTGAAATCCAGCCTAAGCCCGGTTCCCAAACCTATTGCGATATCTTTTCCCAGCCGGCTCAGCTTAAATACTTCTTCCGGATCACCCGCTTCTTTTTTCATGAACCAGACGTTGCCGATATCCGTAAATAACACACTCTCAATTCGGGTACCGGCGATGGTGGCTAATTTAAACCGGTATTCCATATTCATCTCCAGCTGAATATCGCCGAAGCGATATGGGTATTCTTTAAAATCCTTGATGGCCGATCCCGGACCCAGCCGGCGCAGCCGCCAGGCTCGCATACTGTTGGGACCTCCGCCGAAATACTGTTTAAAGAAGGGGAGGGCGTTTCGCTTTGTTTCATTCACCGTGGAGTTGAAAGCATACCCGATACCGGCAAAAGCCCTGAAAACAAAAGAGGAATTTTTCCGTTTAAACTGTTGGGTATACTCCGCATTTATTTTCATGAATTTGTACAACTGCGTATCCAGGAAATCACTCCGGATCAGTCCGGCCAGGAAGGGCAGTTCCAGGTTGGCAGAAAATACTGAGGGTTTTTTGGGGTGGGTATTCGTAAGGGAAGCCCCCAGGATTACCGTGGAAATAAACCCATCAGTAAATACATTTTTCAACGCAGGATTCGCCGCAATCAGTTTATCCAGGCTGTCTTTTTTCTGCAGGTTGGAGTACTCAATATTGGGAAGCTTGAGAGATATCTGGGTCAGCTTATGGCTGCCGGGTTTGACATATTGGTATTCATAGCCCCAGGATGCATTCCCCGAAGTCAGGTTAAACAGTTCCTTTCTTTCGGTACGGGCGGCATTAAAACCAAATACAGTGCGGATATTATTGCGGTCAGCCTCGGGTATCCAGCCAAACCGGGGAAGCATGGCTTTGGGAAAATAAATAGTATGACTCAGTACAAACTGTTGTGATTGCACAAAATTTCTTCCCAGTTCCACACCATAGCGGATATTACTGTTAGTCTGAATGGCGGATTTGGCAAAATTCCGGTTGGTGATACCGGCATTCGTTCCGATGCTGAACAGGTTGCCGAGATACTGGTTCTGATTCTGACTGGCTTCAATATTCGCATTAAAAGAATATTTTTTAGAAGGGGTGAGCCGGATGATAAAATCGGCCGTATCCGTTCCTTTCCGGGGCTGTTGTTCAATGTTGGAAAGTCGCCAGGCCCCCAGTGAATTAAACCGGTTAATGGTTTTATAAAAATTTTTCTGGTTATACAAATCTCCCCGGTGCAGATAAATATGCGGGGGAAGAATCCTGGAGCGGAATTCATTCCGGTACTTGATCACCCGTATTCCTTTTACCCACTCTTCTTTCCGGGTATAGCCGGCTGTATCCGGACTGAATTCAGGGTAGATGGTGATATTGCCGACAAAATATTTAACCAGTTTTGTACTGTCGAATCCCGGTCGCAGGATGATTTCCAGGTTGGCCGTGGGGTTTTCCCTTCTTTCTTTGAGTTGCTGGAGCACCTGTAATTGTTCAAAGGGATCGAGACTGGGATTAAGCAGGTTAATATCCAGGGTATCCCATACCCCTTTTAATTCTTCCCGGTTAAAACGCAGGTAGCCGTTATTCCGGTACAGATCCACTAAGCGGTCCAGTTCCATTGATACAGAAGTTTTGGCAAACGGTTCACCCTTTTTCAGCAGGGATTCGTTCTTATTGGCCAGGGTTATGGATTGCAGCTCGGCTTGTTTCAGGTTATAACTGATCGAGTCGAGTTTTACCACTTTCCCGGGGTAAACAAAAAAACTGATATACGCCCTCTGTTGATCGGTGTTTTTGAGGAGGATGGTATCTTTATAATATATTGAATCATGGAAATAGCCGAGTGAATTCAGCAGGGATCGCATATAAAGGATCGAGCGGTCGGCATTTTCTTTTTTATACACCGGGGGATTCTTCATCACACTGAAAAAAAGCTTGGAGACTGAGCGGGCCCTTATGCTGTCATCCAGCTGGCCTTTCAGCCGGGATTCAAGTATTTCCTTTTCTTCGTTGGAGAAGTTGCCATTAACGTTGATCTTTGTCTCAAAGACAAATGGTTTGTCCCTGGGATAGTTTTTAGGAATAACGCTGCAGGAAACAAAAAAAGACAGTAAAACAGGCAAAGCCAGTAATAGCAGCAGTGTAATGCTTGAGTAGAAAGGCCGGCCTGGTATCATAAATTGTTAAAGAGTGACTATGCTTGGTAAATCTAAGATCAAATATATTCAAAGTTTAGGCCAGAAAAAATTCAGGGATGAAGCGGGGCTTTTTATTGCCGAGGGGCCCAAGATTGTCAGCGAGCTCCTGAAAACCTGTCCGGCACAGGTAAAACAGGTTTTCGCGGTGAAAGAATGGCTGACTGAACATGAATTTTTAACCCGGGGAGTCCAGACGGAAACAATACTTGAGCAAGAATTAGAAAAAATTTCACAATTAAAAACACCCAATAAAGTACTGGCGCTGGTGGAATATGCTGCCAGCAATGAACTTCAGCTGAAGGGTCAGCTGAGTATTGGCTTATGTGGAATACAGGATCCGGGAAACCTGGGCACTATTATCCGGATTGCTGACTGGTTTGGGGTTACCCAGGTTATCTGCAGTGAGGATTCGGCGGACCTGTATAACCCTAAAGTCATTCAGTCCACCATGGGCAGTATTGCCCGCGTAAATGTGTTTTATACCGATCTGGCAAATCTACTCAGTGAGTTGAAGGATTTCCCTGTTTTTGCCACCGTCCTGGACGGGGAAGATGTAAAAACAGTCGGACGGCAATCACAAGGCATTATCCTGATCGGAAATGAATCAAAGGGGATCCCTCCTGAAATTCTTTCTATTGCCAATAAGCGCCTTACTATTTCACGGAAAGGAGGTGCTGAATCGCTGAATGCCGGCGTGGCAACCGGAATCATCCTGTCACATCTTACCTGAACCGGATCGCTTTTACCGGCTGGATCCTTCTTACCAGGATGGAGGGGATCAGCATCACCAGGAAGGAGATCAACAGGGTCAGACCGCATACCAGGGCCACTTCCCACCATACAATTTTAACGGCTGCGGTACTGAGGTAGTACGCTTCTTCTTTCAGTTTGATAAAACCGGTTTGCAGCTGTATCCATAAGAGCAGCAGGGCCAGGGCCGTGCCAATGATGATGCCCGTGAAAGTGATGATCATGGAATGCCGGAGAAATATTTTCTGAACTGTCCAGTCCGAAGCCCCCAGTGACTTTAATATGCCAATCATCCTTACCCGTTCCAGTACCAGGATCAGCAGGCAGGTGACCAGGTTAATCACTGCAATAGCGATCATAAAACTAATCAGCACATTTCGGGTGACATCCTGCATATTCAGCCAGTCAAAAATATTCGGGGAAATTTTCTTTACACTGATCGCATCCCAGGTAGCGGGAAACTGATCCAGTTCATGCAACTGGCTGGCAATGGTGTCGGTGAGTTTGTAATCGTGGAGGAAGATTTCATATCCGCCTGCCTGGTCATCATTCCATTGATTGAGGTTACGGATCAGCCGGATATCACCAATAGCGAATAAACGGTCATATTCCTCAATGCCGGTTTTATAAATACCGGCAATAAACATTTTTTTGGTACGTGGATTTTCTCCGGGTTTGAGAAAATAGATCAAGAGACTGTCTCCCGGTTTTATCTGTAAGCGGGTGGCAGTATATTCTGATACCAGGAGCTCCCGGCTGAAAGAAGAGTCTTTAAAATCAATAGGCTGCCCCGAACGGATAAACTGTTTCAGGTGGTCAAAATCATAAGAACTGTCCAGTCCTTTTACCAGCACCCCTTCAATATCTTCTTTGGTTTTGAGCAGGGCATAGCGGGTGGCAAAGGGATGGATACTTTTTACACCGGGGTAACGGGCAATGGTTTGCACGAGTTCTTTATCTTCAGCAATCGCGATTTCTTCAGAGATAATGGCTTTCCCGGGTTGTTTTTCCTGAACCCGGATATGTCCCCAGAAACTGAAAATCTTCTGGCTGACAGCCTCCTGGAATCCATTGGCAAGTGCCAGGGTTACGATCATCACCATGACACTGATGATCGTAGCTGCCACGGACAGGCGTATGATAAACCTGGAAAAGGTCTTTTGCTGGTTAAATGCGATGCGGTTAGCTATGAATGCTGCAACCTTCAATGATAATAGTTTGTCTTTATCAAAAATAAGGTGCCGCTCAGGATTTATCCTGTTTTTTAACGTATTTTCAACTAATATTTTCAGAGAACAACCCGCTCATGAAAAAAATAATTTTGGGGCTGCTTTGCTGGCCGCTCTTCCTTTCTGCTCAATTACCCGATCATATTTACCGTTCTAATATCCGGACGGTAAAGCTGTTTAAATACGGGGATATCTATAGTTACCCGGTGATCCAGCTGGGCAATAATGAACAACTGGAACTGCACTTTGACGACATGGATAATGATGTGAAAAATTATTATTACAGTTTTCAGTTGTGCAATGCGGACTGGACACCGGCCAATGTTCAAGCCTTCGATTATATCCGTGGTTTTCAGACGAACCGGATCGGAACATACCGGAGTTCATCTATTGTACAGACCCGCTATACCCATTACCAGGCTATTCTCCCGGAAAGGAATTCAGGGCCCACCAAAGGAGGGAATTACCTGTTAAAAGTATTTCTGAATGACGATACCTCCCGATTGGTTTTCACCAAACGATTCCTGGTGGTGAATAAGAAAGCTGCCGTGGCAGGACAGGTATTACAACCTTTTAATGGCAGTTTATTCCAGACGCATCAGCGGGTACAGGCAGGGATCAGTACGGCCGGTACACAACTCAATCCGTTTTCGCCCCAGGACCTGAAGCTGGTCATCCTGCAGAATTATATCTGGGGAAGTGCCAGTCTTATTGACCGGCCTACTTTATTTCGGGGCAATTATTATGAATACAGTGATGAGGCATTCACCGGTTTCCCCGCCGCTAAAGAATGGCGTTGGGCGGATCTGCGGAGTTTCCGGTTAAGAAGTGACCGGGTACAAAAAATTGTGGACAGTGATACGTCTTCCCGTACCGATATTTATATCAACCCGGATGTGGACCGGCGTCAGCAGATTTATATGTATTACCGGGATATTAATGGATTGTTTACATCAGAGAACCAGGATAATGGGAATGCTTACTGGCAGGCGGATTATGCCTGGGTCCATTTTACCTATGTGCCGCCGGGCAATCAACCGGTACAAGGCCGGAAAGTATACCTGTTCGGAGAACTGACACAATACCTGCCGGATGAAACTTCCCGCATGGAATTTAATGCAGCCAAAGGAGTCTATGAAAAAGCATTATACCTGAAACAGGGCTATTATAATTATTCCTATGTTACCCTGCCTGATCAGCCACAAAGGGGAGTACCTGCAATACCCGAAAATGCCGAAGGAAATTACTGGGGTACCGAAAACAGTTATATGATCCTTGTATATTTTCGCCCCTTTGGTGCCAGGGCCGACGAACTGGTCGGTTATAGCCTGGTAAATTCTGCCTTCCAGCGATGAACATTTTTTTCGAATCTATAGGTATCATTCGGTTGCACTGCCTTATCTTTGCGCCGGCAGGTCTTACACGACCAGCTCCTGCTGAATCCTCCCAGGGCCGGAAGGCAGCAAGAGTAGGTGGTT
>Ga0209717_1001460_pt1 | contig 25359 bp, 21 predicted proteins | sample AD_UKC048_MetaG_FD_184418 | JGI IMG/M metagenome (GOLD analysis project Ga0209717, IMG submission 184418) | Active sludge microbial communities of municipal wastewater-treating anaerobic digesters from USA - AD_UKC048_MetaG (SPAdes) (version 2) | ecosystem: Engineered > Bioreactor > Anaerobic >... | reverse complement strand
CGGCGAACCAGAGCCAAAAATTGTCTTTTTCAATAAATCAGCAGGTCGGACGACAATGGCATTACCTGAATTATTTACCCGGTTCCTGTTCAGGGCTACCCATTTGTCACACAAAATCAAGCACCTCAAAACCATACTTTGTAAATTTTTCTACTCATTAATTATCACGAATAGGATTGATTATGATCGCATTAACCGGCGGCTGAGCCTGCATACATGTGCAGTCAATTTATCTTTCATTCCCTTCTTTCACAAAAGAAATTGACTAAATTCGCTGCATGAAAATTGCAGTTACAGGAGCCAACGGGCATGTTGGCGCAAACCTTTGCCGTAGACTTATCTCTGAAGGACACCAGGTTAAAGCCCTGGTACACACCCGTTCTGAAGCGCTTAAAGGGCTGGATGTCGGGCTTATTCAAGGGTCGGTCAGCGACCTGGATTCCCTGCGCAAACTGTGCAAAGACACAGAAATTGTTTTTCACCTCGCAGCGCTGATTTCGATCGATGGGCAAAAGGATAAGTTGCTGAGGGTAAATGTAGAAGGTACGCATAACCTCGTAAAGGTTATCAAGGAGAATGGTGTGAAGCGGCTTATTCATTTCAGTTCCATCCATTCTCTTGATCACAGGCCCTTCGATGAACCCATGGATGAGACACGCCCGCTGATCAACGGTGGGCCCATGTGGTACGAGATAACCAAATCCAGGGCAGAACAATTTATTATCGATGAATCGGCAAAAGGTCTGGATGCGGTGATTATCAACCCGACGGCGATCGTTGGCCCGAATGATTTCAAGCCATCTCTGGTAGGTACAGTGCTGATCCGTTTGTACAATAATTCCTTGCCCGCACTGGTGCCGGGAGGGTATAACTGGGTGGATGTCAGGGATGTAGTATCAGGTGCCGTTGCTGCCATGGCAAAAGGGCGAACCGGCGAACGTTACATTCTGGGTGGCAGATGGGTAAGTGTCAAGGATCTGGCTCTTATCGTTGAAAAAGTAACCGGGCGAAAGACAGTCAGGATGATGCTTCCTACGGTTATTGCAAAGATTGGGGTTCCTTTCATAAAAGTATATGCCGGGCTGGCAAAGCAGGAACCATTGTATACTTTTGAATCGCTCAGGGCTTTGAGGGAGGTCAATACCATGATTTCCTGCGCTAAGGCAAAGGTTGAGCTTGGATATCATTCAAGAGATTTTGAAGAGACTGTCAGGGATACACTTGATTGGTTCAAGGCTCATGATTACATCCGGTAATTAATTCAATCATTTAAACTTTTAATTTAACTAAATTATGAATTCATCTACTGTTCAATATATTGCGTTAATCTGGATTCTTTGCGCTGTTATCATCTTTCCGGTTCTGTTAAAGATTACGGCACCCTATGGAAGGCACAGTAAAAAAACCTGGGGACCGGTGATCCACAACAAGCTGGGATGGATTCTTATGGAGGCACCCTCCTTTATCATTTTCGTTTCCCTGGTATTATTCGGACCGAATACACCGGATAAAATCGTGTGGATCCTATTGGCAATGTGGGGCATACATTATTTTAACCGGTCTTTTGTTTTTCCATTAAGGACAAATACGCAAGGAAAAAAGATGCCGGTGATCATCATGTTTTCTGCAATTTTCTTCAACCTTATCAATGCTTCGCTGAACGGATACTGGCTCGGATTCGTCGCTCCGCCCTACCCCGATAGTTGGATGACTGATCCCCGGTTTATTACCGGCGGGATCATCTTCATCACCGGTTTTGTTATCAACCAGATGGCAGACAACAAGTTAATCGGGTTAAGAAAAGGCGGACAAAAAGGGTATTTCATTCCCCGCGGAGGGTTATTCAACTATATCAGTTGCCCTAACTTTTTCGGAGAGATTGTTGAGTGGGCCGGGTTTGCCATTATGGCATGGAACCTGCCGGCACTTTCCTTCGCCGTATGGACGGCAGCCAACCTGATCCCCCGTGCTATTGATCACCACAAATGGTACAAAGGACATTTCAAGACGGAATACCCGGCCAAGCGGAAGGCGGTGATCCCGTTTTTAGTTTGACGTTTTAATACACAATCATCTTTTCAAACTGGTTTTTACGCAGGTACCCCCGGATAATGACGTGAGCATCGCGATTATCCTCGAACGGTTTGATGATGTCGTGAAGGATGCGGGATTGGTTGCCGATTTCATTGAGTTCCACATAGCCAAAACCGATAAATCGTCCGTTTTCAACTTTAACGACGCTGCATTCGTGGGCAAAGCGGCCATCGTCGACAATAAAGAAATTCTTGTTCCGGTAGGCATACCGGCTGATGGCATCAATCACCCGGTCGTTATAGCTTGACGGGGGTTCGGCGCCTACACAGGCGCCGCGGCAGATGCCCATATGGTGGTCGAAGCAGCTCCCTTTTGACGAATACAGACCACAAAGTTTCTGACAAAGGTTGAATTCATCGAGTAACCGTTGCAGGTGACTGACGCCTTCTTTTCGGCTTCCATAGGAAGTCAGCGGCAGTTTGTCGCCCTTGATGGATTCAATGGCCAAATGTATATAGCCATCGGAACCGGTATGAGAATAAAGTCCATACTGAAACAAAGATCTTCTCAGCGACCTGTTGAACACCGGTTTATATTTTTTAATCTCAGCCGATTCCAGCAGCGAAGCCACGAGGTCGCTGCCTGTCGGTTCATAAGTGATCGAAGCTGTTTTCTCTCTCAGCTCGAGTTCTCTTTTATGGTCATTATTACTGAAATGCGACATCACCCGGCTTTTAATATTGACGCTTTTTCCGATGTAGAGTATATTGCCCGACTCATCGTGAAAATAGTAGACGCCGGGTACTTCGGGCAGATCTTTGATGATCTCCGGGGAGAGGTTTGAGTTCAGTCCTTTCAGCGGGATATTCTCAATATTTCTTTCGATCCGCATCAGGTGTTCGAGCAGTTCGACCGTTGCCAGCGCATCGCCGGCGGCCCGGTGGCGTGCTTTATTCTTGATATCCAGAAATTTGGCAAGGCTCCCCAGGCCGTACGACTTCAGGCCTGGCATCAGTTTCCTGCTGAGTTTTTTAGTGCACAGCGTTTTTCGGGAATAATCGTAAAGCAGCCGCTTGAATTCACATCGTATGAAGTTATAGTCGAACATGGCATTATGGGCTACAAAGGTGTTCCCGTCGGTCATTTCGACGATTCTCTTTGCAACCTCATAGAAATGAGGCGCTTCTGCGACCATTTTATTACTGATCCCGGTCATGGCCGTAATATGATAAGGTATCCGGCATTCGGGATTGATCAGTGTTTCAAACTGATCGACTATTTTTTCCCCGTTGTGGATAAAGATGGCGATCTCGGTGATACGGTCCTTGCGGGCGTTCAGGCCTGTGGTTTCGATGTCGATTATTGCGTACATACCTTAGGGTTCAAATTCCAAATTCCAAATTCCAAATTCCATCCGCCGGCTGGCGGACCAAATTCCGGGTTATTCATCAAAGCTTCAATTTCATTTGAATCTCTTTCAGTTCTTTTTGCATGGTCATGACGGTTGAGGCCAGGTTTTCTTTCAGTTGGTTAGGTTCGGGTATCTGGGATGAAACATAGTGAACGAATTTCCAGACTTCGCGGATATCTTTCACATGGACATCATACGGTTCGTAGAGCGGGTTGAGCGAGACGAGCGTGAGTTTCTGTTCTGCTTTCAGTTTATTTTCCGCCACTTTGAACACTATTCCGTCTTCCATTGTAAGAATGATATACGGATAGCCGTTCCGGATGGTAAACCAGTTCTGGACGAACTCGGCGATTACCCAGGACTTATCGGGGATGGGCAGCATCGAGTCGCCGTTGATCTGGAAAGCGCGGTATTTCCGGTCGCGTGACAGGAACGGGAGCTGGAACACGGGCAGTACCCGGATGAATTCCGGGTCGGCGAAGCCGCTGCGGTAGCCGGCTTTGGCTGTCTCGGCCACCATTTCAACGTTTTCTTCGTTGTCGGTGTTCACGGTAGTTGCCAGCACACGGAGTTTACCCCCGGTGATGAAGACATCGTAGCCGCGTTCCAGTTGCGACAATTCGCTTTCGGCCAGTTTCGACAGGTCTTCTTTGACCAGGGTATCGATGGAGATTTTAAAATACCGGCTGAAGGCGATCAATGCCTCCATCCCCGGCTCCGCGATGCCGTTTTCATACCCGCTTAATGTCGGTCTTTTCATATTCAGCGAGAACGCGATATCGTCCTGGGTACGGCCCAGGCGCTTCCGCAACAATTTGATATTTGAACTGAAATACATGTTTTATATCTATTAATCCGGTTTTTTGGTAAAAAATACCCGGTCGGTTAAAAATATTTTTTTCTCTTGACTTGTATTGATAATTTGATTAAATTGTAATCACAAATTTGATTAATTTTTAATCAAAATTATAATAAAAAATGATCGATGTCAAGAAGAAAATAAAAAAAAATTAGCACACGGATGACACGGATACAACCGATTAACACAAACCGATATATCGTCCATCTCGATCTCGACACTTTTTTCGTGTCGGTAGAGCGGCTGATGAACGCCCGGCTGGTTGGCCGGCCCGTGATCATCGGCGGCACGTCGGACCGCGGCGTGGTGGCCAGTTGCAGTTATGAGGCGCGGCAGTACGGGGTACACTCGGCCATGCCGATGCGTACGGCCCGGATGCTGTGTGGCGACGCCATCATTGTGCGGGGCGACATGGATCTTTACACCCGTTATTCCAGGGTGGTGACGGATATCATTGCCGAGCGGGCCCCCGTGTACGAGAAGGCTTCGATTGACGAGCACTACCTTGACATCACGGGGATGGACCGTTTTTTCGGCTGCCTGAAATGGACCCGGGAGCTGAGGCAGACGATCATGAAAGAGAGTGGGCTCCCTATCTCGGTAGGGTTATCGGTGAACAAGACCGTTTCGAAAATTGCCACGGGCGAGGCCAAGCCTAATGGCGAGCTGGAGGTGCCGCCGGAACGGGTCCACAGTTTTCTCAACCCGTTATCCATCAAAAAGATACCGATGATCGGCGACAAGGTTTACCACCTGTTGCGGTCGATGGGCGTGGATACGATTGCAACGCTCAGCCACATCCCGCCCGAGATGGTGGAGAAGGTGCTGGGAAAGAACGGCATCGTGATCTGGAAGAAAGCCAACGGCATCGATCCGACGCCGGTGAAGCCCTACTCGGAGCGCAAGTCGATCGGATCGGAGACGACATTCGACAGCGACACGATCGACATCGGGCGCATCCGCCAGGTGCTTTCGGCCAAGGTGGAACGGCTGGCTTTCGACCTGCGCAGGCAGCAGATGCTCACCTCTTGCGTGACGGTCAAGATCCGCTATTCGAATTTCGATACGCACACCCTGCAGCAGCATATCCCGTACACGGCTTTCGACCACATCCTGATCCCCGCCACCATGGAGTTGTTTGGTCGGCTGTACCAGCGCCGCATGCTCATCCGGCTGGTGGGCGTCAAGTTCAGCCATCTCGTCGGCGGCGTGCAACAGCTCGACATGTTCGAGGATACGCCCGAGATGATCAATCTGTACAATGCCATGGATAATATCCGAAAGAGGTTCGGGAAGAAGGCCATCAGGCGTGCTGTCGGGATGTCATGGCCTTAACCGTTGCAGGAGTGTAGGAGTGTAAGACTGTAGGACGGTAAGACTGTAGGAATGTAGGAAGAGAATTCGCGTGCTGTCAGATATAAAAATGTTCTGGAATTGTCATTCATATTATAGTTTGCGTTACGGCACCATGTCGCCCGAGGTCTTGATCGACCAGGCGAAAGCGCTGGGACTGGAGGCATTGGGGCTGACCGATATCAACAACTCCACCGGGGTGCTGGATTTTGTGAAGCTGTGCAGGGAAGCGGGGATTAAGCCCATCGCCGGGGTCGAATTCCGTGACGGCGACCGGCTGCTCTACACCTGCCTGGCCCGTAACAACGAAGGCTTCCGGGAGATCAATGCCTTCCTGACGGAACATAACCTCAGCGGCACCCCCCTGCCCCACCGCTCACCCGGCCTGCCCAATGCCTGGGTGATCTATCCTTTCGGTTCGATCGCACGGGCTGATCTGAAGGAGAACGAACGGATCGGCATCCGTCCCGAGGCGGCGGGGAAGCTCTTATCCACCGGATTCTCACACAACCAGGATGTGCTGGTAGCACAACATCCGGTGGTGATGAACGGACCGGGGAGTTTCCTGCTGCACCGGAACCTGCGGGCTATCGATCACAATACGCTCATTACCAAGCTTCAGGAAGAGCAGGTGGCGATGAAGCACGAACGATTCTGTTCTGTCGAAAGGCTGACAGGCGCCTTCAGGGATTATCCCGACATTGTCAAAAACACCGCGAAACTGATGGATTCCTGCGGGATCGACTTCGATTTCAAGTCGGTAAAAAACAAGGAGACCTTTACCGGCAGCCGCTATGACGACAAGATACTGCTGGAGAAGCTGGCGCTCGACGGGCTGGAGTACCGGTACGGACGCAACAACAAAGAAGCGGCAAAGCGGGTCAGGCATGAGCTGGATATCATCTACCGGATGAATTTTTCGGCCTACTTCCTGATTGCCTGGGACATCATCCGTTATTCCATGAGCCGCGGTTTCTATCATGTGGGACGAGGCAGCGGGGCCAACAGCGTTGTAGCTTACTGCCTGAAAATTACCGATGTTGACCCTATCGACCTGAATCTTTACTTTGAGCGTTTCATCAATCCCAGGCGAACCAGTCCGCCCGATTTCGACATCGATTATTCGTGGAACGAACGCGAGACGGTGCAGGATTACATCTTCAAGCGCTATGGCCGGGAACATACGGCCCTGCTGGGTGCCATGTCGACTTTCAAGGGCAAGTCGATCCTGAGGGAACTGGGCAAGGTTTACGGACTGCCGAAACAGGAGATCGACGACCTGGTGGAGTCGCCTTTCAGCCGGCACAACCGAAACAGTGTCACGCAGCAGATCTACGACATTGCCCGGATGATGGTCGATTTTCCGAACATCCGCAGCATCCATGCCGGCGGCGTGCTCATTTCCGAGAAGCCTATCACTTGCTACACGGCGCTCGACATGCCTCCGAAAGGCTTCCTGACGACACAGTGGGACATGTACGTGGCCGAGGATTTCGGTTTCGAGAAGCTCGACATCCTGAGCCAGCGGGGCATCGGCCACATCAAGGAATGCGCAGACATTGTCGCGGAGAACAGGGCTGTTAAAGTTGATGTGCACCAGGTTGATAAGTTCAAGAAAGATCCGAAAGTGCGGTCGCAGCTGAAGAACGGCGAGACCAACGGCTGTTTTTACATCGAGAGCCCGGCGATGCGGGGTTTGCTGAAGAAGCTGAAGTGCGACAATTACCTCACGCTGGTGGCGGCCAGTTCGATCATCCGTCCCGGCGTCGCCAAATCGGGCATGATGAAGGAGTACATTCACCGGTTCCATAACCCGGGCCGGTTCCGGTACATCCATCCCATAATGAAGGAACAGTTGGAAGAGACCTATGGCGTGATGGTTTACCAGGAAGATGTTTTAAAGGTATGCCATCACTTTGCCGGCCTCGACCTGGCCGATGCCGACGTGCTGCGGCGGGCCATGAGCGGCAAGTTCCGGAGCAGGAAAGAGCTGGAGCGGATCGTGGACAAGTTCCATCAGAACTGCCGGGAGCGGGGTTATCCCGAAGCGATCACCAAAGAGGTGTGGCGTCAGATCGAGTCGTTTGCCGGCTACTCTTTTTCGAAAGCGCACAGTGCCTCCTATGCCGTGGAGAGTTTCCAGAGCCTGTATCTCAAGGCGTATTATCCGCAGGAGTTCATGGTGGCGGTGATCAACAACTTCGGTGGATTTTACCGCCGGTGGGTCTATTTCAATGAAGCGAGGCGCAGCGGGGCGACGATCCATCTGCCGTGCGTAAACCAGGGGCGGTACATGACCAGCATCACGGGCAGCGATATCTACACCGGTTTCATCCACGTCGACAGCCTGGAACAGCAGCTAGGCCGGGCAATGGAGGCGGAACGCGAAGCCAACGGGCCCTTTGCCGGGCTGGAGGATTTCGTGGAGCGCGTCAATGCCGGCCTGGAGCAGATGATCCTGCTGATCCGCATCGGCGCCTTCCGGTTCACCGGTAAGGCCAAGGCCGTGTTGTTGTGGGATGTGCACCAGCTGTTGCGCCGCAGCCAGCCCAATCCGCACCACCAGTCGCTGTTCCGTTCGCCGCAGAAGGAGTTCCGGTTGCCGGAGCTGGTGCACAATGCCGTGGAAGACGCCTACGATGAGATGGAACTGCTGGGCTGGCCCGTCAGCATGACGATGTTCGATCTTTTGCAGAGCGATTTCCGGGGCGATATCAAAGCGCGGGAGCTGGTGAAGCACATCGGCCGGCGGGTGCGGATGACGGGTAACCTGGTCACTATCAAATACGTACGAACGGTGAAGCACGAGATCATGCACTTTGCTGCCTGGCTTGACGACGAAGGGGAGTTTTTCGACACCGTTCACTTCCCTCCCACCCTGAGAACCAGTCCGTTCAAAGGCGACGGGGTTTACCTGATTGAAGGAAAGGTAGTGGAAGAGTTTGGGTTTCCGAGCGTGGAGGTGGAGCGTATGGAGAAGATGGTGCTGGTGGCGGATCCGAGAGGCGGTTGAGAAGGTAGGATGGCAGGACGATGGGAAGATAGAAGATAGGAAGATAGGACTGTAGGACGGTAGGAAAAAGGGCCGTAAATGCAGTTACCCATATTGCCCGTAGGGCATAAGCTATTGTAGAAATGGCAGCGTAAAAGACCAGATACCCTGTAGGGGTTATATGAATATCAGACCATCGTAATCATTTCATTATAATGATAAACCCGTATTCCCGTGTGGTTTTGTTTGCCCGCGGCAACCATGGCCCTGGCAACATCGGCAGCGGCGATGGGCTTGTATCGGGATGGGAACAAAAATGCCAGCGGTTTGGAGATTGCCTGGGCTATCGATTCCATTGGCCGGGATTCGTTGCGTTTGCCCAGCAGCATGGATGGCCGGAAGATGGCAATGGAGGGGATGGAGAGGCGGCTGATCTCGTTTTCCACCTCACCTTTCAGTTTGAGGTAGAAGTTATTGCTCTGGCTGTTGGCTCCGACCGAAGAGACAAGCAGGAATTGTTGTACGCCGGTCTCGGCACAGAACCGGGCGGCATTCACAGGGATATCGTAATCGACTTTGCGGTAGGCGGTTTTGTCGCCTTTGACCTTAGCGTTGGTGGTGCCGATGGCGCAAAACACAGCCTGGCAACCGGCGATGGCTTTGCGGTAAGCTCCCGGGTCGGCGAAGTCGAGCCGGATCACTTCAACTTTCGGGTGATTGATCTCCACCGGCTTTCTGACCAGCACCCGGATGGATTGGATGTCTGTGTCGTTTTTCAGTTGGTCCAGAATGTGGCTTCCGATGAGGCCGGTAGCGCCGATGAGGGCGACGGGTTGAGGGTTCATAAGTTTAATATAGAGAAGAGAATCATATGAAATGTTTTTATAGGATTGTAGCTCAAAGATAGAAATTAATCAGTCATGCGGAAAATCAGGAATTACTGGTCAATTATCGGCATAGAATCCAAGTGAGTTGGTAGTTGATTAATGTTTAATAAGGTCAATTTGATAAAAATATTATCAATTTACAAACAGCGATGACTTTTAGGTTAGCATGAGTTACTTTTGTGAATGGAGATTGTATTATGGAAATCAGAACAGATATTTTTCTAGGTGATAGCAAAGACGTATTAAGGGAAATGGAAGAAAATTCCATTGATCTCATTGTCACCTCACCTCCTTACGCCGATCAGAGATCAAATACCTATGGAGGAATAAAACCTGATAAATACGTCGAATGGTTTTTACCTATTACAGAGCAATTATTTCGAGTACTCAAGCCAACCGGAACATTCGTATTAAATATTAAGGAGAAGGTTGTTGAAGGAGAGCGAAGCACCTACGTGCTTGAGCTTATTCTTGAAATGAGAAAGCAAGGATGGCTATGGACTGAGGAATTTATCTGGCATAAAAAAAACAGTTACCCTGGGAAATGGCCGAATCGGTTCCGGGATTCCTGGGAAAGACTTCTTCAATTCAATAAAGATAGAAAGTTCAAAATGTACCAGGAAGCAGTAATGGTTCCAATGGGAGATTGGGCAAAATCGAGGCTTAAAAATTTATCAAACACCGATAAGATCCGTGATAATTCAAAAGTAGGCAGTGGCTTTGGCAAAAATATTTCGAATTGGCTTGATCGTGAAATGGCTTATCCCTCTAATGTATTACACCTAGCTACTGAATGTAGCAATAAAAGCCATAGTGCCGCATTTCCTGAAGAACTGCCGGAATGGTTTATAAAACTCTTTACGAAAGAATTTGATATTGTCTTAGATCCCTTTATGGGATCAGGCACCTCATTGGTTGTTGCTCAAAGAATGAAAAGGCATTCAATTGGTATTGATATTATTCCCGAATATTATGAAATGGTAAAGTCCCAATTTAATAGAATCGAATACATATTATTTGAACACAAACCTGGTTATGAGCAAATTAAATTTAAATGAGGTAACCCAATTCGTCGAAAAGAATATTGGGAGTTTTCACCAGAGCCGGATAGAGAAATTAAATACTATCAAGCTGAAGGAAGTAATTAGACATAAAAATCCTTACCTATTTAAAGCAAAAAACGTAACGACTGCGCAGGATATAGTAAAAGGAATTCTTGATGCATTCCTTTCTTCGAGCGAAGAAGGAATATTTGGAAATTGGCTGGAAAGACTGGCCATTTATATTAACGATCAGGTATACCATGGACGCAAGGCAGGAATTGAAGGGATTGATCTTGATTTTGATAAAGGCGGAAATAGATATTTGGTTTCTATTAAATCCGGACCCCATTGGGGCAATTCCAGCCAGGTCAAAAAAATGATAATTGAGTTTGATACAGCCAGAAAACGTTTAGCAACTTCGGGAAACAAAAGTATAATAGTCTGTGTTAATGGTTGCTGCTACGGCAGATCAAATTCAAAATCAGAGTATAAGACATCGGGTAATTATTTTAAAATCTGTGGACAGCGATTTTGGGAGCTTATTTCCAATGACCCGGATTTATATGTAAAAATAATTGAGCCACTAGGTTTTGAAGCTGAGAAAATGAATCAAGAATTTTCACTGCTTTACAGCCAGGTCATTAACAGGCTTACAAAAGAATTTTTGATTGATTTTTGTTATGATGATGGAAGTATAAATTGGGAAAAGCTGGTAGCTTTTAATTCGGGAGTAGCCTAAGAATAGAGAGAGGTTATCACTGCATTGTTGTCTCTTGCAACTATTAAAAGTTTTTAAACTAGCATTTCAATCTTCTATTTAATTCCCAACTCAAGTTTAAGTAATCCTAGCGTCTCACTGAGACCTTCTTTCAGCGGACGCGGATCGTATCCGAGCTCGCGGCGGGCTTTGCTGCTATCGCCGATATAGGTGACTCCGGCCGTAGCACGGAGCATCTCGCCCGAAAAAAGATCCGGGATGGGAAGAAACTTTTCCAGGAAACCCATTAAACCGGCGGATGCTTTCATCATTGCCGGCGACAAATGCAACCGCGGAGCTTTTACTCCGGTGATTTCTTCCGCCATCATCATTGCTTCTGTCAGTTCGTGGACCGGCCCGCCGATCATGTAGGCTTCGCCTGCCCTACCCTTTTCCATCGCGAGAATATGACCTTCAACGATATCATCGACGTGGGCCCAGTTGTAAGCGGTTTGAGTGGGCAGGACAGGCAATTTGCCCTGCAGGTATCTTTTAAAGGTTTCGCCGGCCGCGCTGGTATCACCCGGGCCATATACCAATCCGGGCATGACCACCACCAGCGGCAATCCCTCTTTCATCATAGGCAGTGCCACCTCGTGGTGCGCCAGCCATTTTGTCCGGTCATACTCGCTGAGATGCTTACCATCGTACCTGTAGTTCTCATTAACGATCTTCCCGCGGGTATCTGAGTTAACCGCCAGGGTGCTCGTATAAACACCTTTCTTTATTCCTCCTTCCTTCATGACTTCAAGGACATTTCGCGTACCGTTGACATTGATGGAATAAGCCATACTCTTATCCTTAACCCCAACTTTATACCATGCAGCAACATGGTATACCCCATCGACTCCTGCCATGGGTTCGGAAAGAGATGATTTATCGGTAATATCACCTTTAAAGACTGTGATTCCCAATTCTTTCAAATCGGTAGCTTTAGCGGGATCACGAACGAGCGCATTGATCGTATGTCCTTCATTCACAAGTCTTCTGGCAAGCTTTCCGCCTATAAATCCGGTAGCACCGGTAATAAAATATTTCATAATCAGTTTTTCTGAAAAATTCTTTAATCCTCGCGGATCACACAGGAAATAACACAGCAGGCGCAGATATGTTTATTCCCGCAACGTTATTTAACATAAATAAAGCCACTACCCTTCTCTGACATTCTTCCAATGACCACTCCTTTAATTCCTTTATCCGATAGATTCTTTATAATATTATCGGCAAACCCGGCTGGAATTGACACGAGCAATCCCCCGCTGGTCTGGGCATCACAAAGGAGTATCTTTCGGACATAACTGATATTCTCATCCCATTTAACAAATCTGTTCGAGAATTCAAGGTTATTGATCGTTCCCCCGGGGATGATGCCGGCAGCCGCCATTTCTTCCGCTCCGGGAATGACCGGAACAGCATTGACCAATATTTCAGCATCCAGTCGGGAGGCTGAGATTACTTCATGCAAATGCCCCAGCAATCCGAAACCGGTAATATCGGTTGCAGTAGAAACCGGAAATCCGAGCATAACTTCGGCTGCTGTTTTGTTGAGATCAAGCATTAGTTCAATTGTTCTATTGATCGATTGTTGGTCTGCCATTCCTTGTTTCATCGCTGTAGCCAAAATTCCTGTTCCGATTGGTTTTGTAAGGATAAGAACATCACCGGGTTTGGCGCCTGAATTACGCCATATTTTATCGGGATGAACGATGCCCGTCACAGCCATTCCGAATTTCGGTTCGGTATCATCGACGGTATGACCGCCGATAACCGGAATACCCGCCTCGGCTGCTTTATCGGATGCCCCTTTTAGAATTTGAGAGAGTACACTGACCGGAAGGCGGTTCGAAGGGAAACCGGCAATATTCAGGGCAAACAGAGGCCGGGCGCCCATGGCGTAGATATCGCTAAGGGCATTGGCTGCTGCGATGGCACCAAAAGTGTACGGATCGTCGACAATGGGTGTGAAAAAATCGAGCGTTTGCACGATGGCCTGTTGATCATTGATACGGTAAACGGCGGCATCATCGGCCTGCTCGTTGCCAACTAAAACATCAGGAAAAATCTCAGCCGGAAGGTTTTTCAGCAATTCCTCCAGAACCTGCGGCCTTAATTTGCATGCACAGCCCAGCCCGTGCGTAAATTGAGTCAACCGGATCTCTTTTAAATCTTCTCCTTCGGCGGCCAGCTGCCTACTGCCAACTGCCGACTGACGACTAACGACCTGGACAACAGCCGCTGCTGCGTGCTCAACATCCTGTTCACTCAGAAACCTGCCTGTCGAGAACCGGATCGTGCCCATGGCATATTCAACCGGTACATTCATGGCTTTCAGCGTGGCCGACATGCTGGTTTCCCCTGCATGACAGGCTGCGCCGGCAGAGGCAGCTACCTCCTCCGCCAACTCCGAAAGGATGGTATTCGCTTCAATTCCCGGAAAAGAAAGGCTAAGCGTATTCGGCAGGCGGTATTTCGGGTGCCCGTTTAAGCGTACCATCGGGATTTCCATCCTGATCTTCTCATAAAGCATCTCTCGTAACCCGTGTGAATGCTTTGCATTGACATCCAGGTCGCGCAGGGATATGTCACATGCTTCTCCCAGGCCGGCGATCAGGGCTACATTTTCGGTGCCCGCCCGGAGATTCTGTTCATGGTCGGCTCCATGGATCAGTTTTTCGAGCTTCACCCCTGCCCTTACGAATAGCGCCCCGATCCCTTTGGGAGCATAAAGCTTATGGCCTGCAACAGACAGCAGATCGACACCCAGATCATCGATCCGTATTTTGCCGGCCGACTGGGCGGCGTCGGTATGGAAAAGAATACCGTGATTATGGGCGATGGCGGCCAACTCCCAGATGGGTTGAATGGTGCCGGTTTCATTGTTGGCATGCATCACGGTTACCAGGATTGTTTCGGGTGTTATGGCTTTTTCAAGATCGGTTGGAGAAACCAATCCATACCCATCAACCGGAAGCCAGGTAATCTTAAAGCCTTGTTTTTCAAGATACCGGCAAACTTCGGTCACGGCGGGATGCTCGATGCTGCTGGTGATAATGTGGTTGCCTTTGGCCCTGTTTGCCAATGCCGCACCTTTGACCGCCATATTATTCGACTCGCTGCCACCGCTGGTAAAGATAATTTCGGAGCTTTTGCACCCAATCAGTTTCGACACCTGGTTTCGGGCCTTTTCTACGGCCAGCCGGGCTTCGATACCATAAGCATGGCTGCTGGAAGGATTGCCGAAAAATTTTTCGAAGTAAGGACGTATCACCTCCGCAACGGCTGGATGGACAGGGGTGGTAGCGTTGTAATCGAGATATACCATTTGGTTTAGTTTAAAGTTCAAGGTTCAAAGTGAAAAGTGAAAAGTTCAAAGTTAATATGATTTCAGGATTTGCTAATTTTACGATCCGATAGTTCGTCGGGATTCATATATTATAAGGATGGCAATATATTTAAACCGAGGCAATGTTGCAACCAAAACCGGTTTTGGTGAGGGAGTGCGGGAGGCAGCGCGGATCAATCCAAATGTGGTCGGGCTAGGGGCCGACATCACAGCATCGGTTGGGATGAACCTGTTTGCGGACGAATTCCCGGAACGGTTCTATTCCCTTGGCATTGCGGAGCAGAATTGTGTCGGTGTGGCTGCCGGGATGGCTCTGGCCGGCAAGGTACCGGTATTTTCGACCTATGGTGTTTTTGCCGCGCTTCGGACCACCGATTTCATCCGTATCTCATTATGCTACAACAATCTACATGCTATTATCGGAGGGGCTCATGCCGGAATTTCTGTTGGACCTGACGGCGCCACACACCAGGCCCTTGAGGATCTGTCCGTCATGCGTTCGTTGCCGAATATGACGGTCATTTCGCCCTGTGATGCAACGCAAACGCGCATCCTGACGATAAAAGCCATCAACGAACAGAACGGGCCGGTATACGTAAGGTTTGGAAGAGAACCGGTACCTGATTTTTCAAATGGAAATGGGAAAATCGAAATTGGAAAATCGGAATTATTGATTGACGGGGAGGATGCGACGATCATTGCAACCGGGCACCTTGTCTGGGCGGCGATACAAGCTGCCGCAATTTTGAAGGAATCGGGTATCAACGTGAGGGTTTTAAATATGCACACCATCAAACCCATTGATAAGGAAGCGATTATCGAGGCAGCGGTGGAAACCGGCCGAATCGTGACCGCCGAGGAACACCAGGTGACCGGTGGGCTGGGAAGTGCCGTAGCTGAGGTGATCGCCCAACGCTACCCGGTGCCGGTCAGATTTGTTGGAATGCCGGATTGTTTCGGGGAATCAGGTAAGCCCGATGAACTGATGAAGAAATATGGGATGTCGGTTGAAGCTGTCTGTGAAGCTATCCGATCGCTACCGGGTATTCCACGCGGGTAAGGTACAAGCCTTTGGCCGGGACCGACTCCCCTGCCCTGCACCGGTCTTTGCTCTCAATAATTTGCCTGAGTTCTTCCAGGGTGATCTTTTGATGGCCCACATCCATCATCGTACCGACAATCGCGCGGACCATATCATGTAAAAAGCGGTTAGCCGTGATATGGAAGATTAACCTGTGGTCATCCTTCAGCCAGCCGGCATCCAGAATCGTACATAAATTCGTTTTCCTTTTCTTATTAAATTTTGAAAAACTCGTAAAGTCCTCATATTCTTTTAAAACCAGACAAGCTTCATTCATGCGATCGACACCTGGAGCAGGATAAACATACCACGACATCGGATTCAGAAATGGATCCTTCCGTGTGTGAATATGATATTCGTAAGTCCTGAAGACGGCATCATACCGTGAATGCAGGTCAGGTGGAACGGGAAAGATATCGTAGATAACGATATCTTCCGGAAGATACCGGTTCAGGCGGTGAGCCAGGCCGGATAGCTCTTCTCTGCTCTTTTCATCCGGCAGATCGAAATGGGCATAGAACTGCTTTGCACTAACACCGGTATCGGTCCGCCCACACCCTATCATCCGAAAATCCCTGGACCACATTAATTTAACCGCATCGGTAATAACCTGCTGCACGGTAATGGCATTGTCCTGGATCTGCCATCCATGATAACGGGCGCCGTTATACGCCAGCTTTATAAAGTACCGGTGATGCATCTTATTTAAAATCGTTTCAAATTTAAAGGAATCCGCTGATCAATCGCTATGCTTCATCGAATTTGTTACTTTTGTGTTATCATTTTAAAATTCGTGTTACCATGAATATAAAAAGATTTGGTGTATCGCTGGAAGATGAATTGCTTCAGGCGTTGGATGAATATGCCCGGCAGAACAAATTCCCAAACCGGTCGCAGGCCATCCGCCATCTCATCCGGAAAAATCTCATCAAAAGGCAATGGGAAGGTAACCAGGAAGTTGCGGGAGCCATTGTGCTGGTTTATGATCATCATAAAAGGGACCTTCAGCACAATTCGACTCACATTCAGCATGACTATCACGACCTGATCCTTTCGGTACAACATGTTCATCTTGATCATCATCATTGCCTGGAGACCATTGCGGTGAAAGGGAGGGCTGACAGGCTGACCGACCTTGCCAACAAACTCATCGGCCTGAAAGGGATCTTTCATGGAGAGTTGGTGATGAGTTAGAGATTGTCGATTGTCGATTGTCGATGTTCGATGGAATTAGGTTATGAAAGATATATTTACGATATTATTGATAATGATAATGATGACAACAAAAGGGCAGGACATACACGGGCATTCCGGGCAAAGTGGGGTAATTTTCAGCGGATTTCCTGTTCATCAGGAGGATTATGCCAGGGATGTAAAGGAAATCATGGCTGAAACAATAAAAAAATATGGAGAAGAGGAGTGGCGGCTGGTGGCACTTACCAGTGAAATTCACGGTCACCTGGGGATTTATGCAATCATAGGCGCCAAGATGGGTTTGTATGCAAAAGAAATCCTGGAAGCGGGGCATGATGAGTTACGAATAACCTCTTATGCCGGATCAAAACCGCCGGTCAGTTGTCTGAACGATGGACTGCAGGTCAGCACGGGAGCCACACTGGGCCATGGACTGATCAAAATCGGCGAATCCGAAAGTCCTTTGCCTGCTGCCACCTTTACGCTTCACGACAAGTCGATCAGGCTCACATTAAAAAGAGACATTTTTGCCGGGATTGAAAACCAGATCAAGGCTGCTTTAAAAGAATCGGGAGGTCTAACGCCGGCATACTGGGTCCGGATACGAGAGTTGGGGCTTGCAGTCTGGAAGGGTTATGACAGGAAAGGGTTGTTTGAAGTAATAGAAGGTACTGGTACGTTAAAAATTAATTAGACATTTTTTAAGTTATGATTCAATTACTTACGGGTTTTCTGGCAGCGGCCGTGCATGTTGTGACAGGGCCCGACCACCTGGCAGCGGTGACCCCGCTGGCCATAGAGAACCGCAAAAAAGCATGGAATATCGGTCTGATGTGGGGCATCGGCCATGTTGCCGGGATGTTGCTTATCGGGCTTCTCTACCTGGCATTCAAATCTATGATCAACGTGGAAAAGATTTCGGGTTACAGTGAGTTTCTGGTCGGATTTGTATTGATCGGAATTGGCGCCTGGGCCATTGTCAAAACGCTGGGACGGTTTCATTTCCATCATTCCCATCCTCATTACCACGAAAAACCATCTCCACAGGTCCATATCCATCGTCACGATCATCATGACGAAACCAATCATACCCACATTCACTCAAAATCTACTGTTCAAAATAGCATAACTGCATTATTGATCGGAACGCTGCATGGATTTGCCGGAATTTCTCATTTTCTGCTGATTCTGCCTACACTGGCATTGCCTTCTGTCAGCGAGTCGGTTATCTACCTGGCGGGATTCGCAGCGGGGACAATCTCTGCGATGATCATATACGCATTTATCATGGGATATATCGGGCAAAAAACAGCGAATTTCGCCTATTCTGCCGCATTCCGGAACCTGAGGATAATCGCTGGCGCCCTGGCAATCGCAGTGGGTGTATGGTGGTTATTTTGAGAAATTGTTTTTATGCTTGTGCCTGTATTCGGAGGGTGTCATACCGGTCATTTTTTTAAAGCAGGCATTAAAAGAAGATTTTGACTGGAAACCCACCATCTCGCCAAGAACCTCAATTTTGATCTGGCTGTTCTCTTGATCCATTATAAGATCTTTCGCTTCTTTTATACGATATTCATTGATGATGCCGTAAAAATTCCGCTTCATGACATCATTCATAACATAACTGATTTTCCGCCGGCTGACGTTGAGATTGTTGCACAAATCCTGAAGTGAGAAATCGGGTTTGAGATAAGGTTTTTCAGTTTGGAGGTAATCAATAATCCTATTGTGTATATTGTCGGCTTCCGAAGAAGAGATAAATGATAGGGGGGCTTCGCTTGATATAATTGCAGGCTCTTCCGTCGATACTGGTTCTGCCGCTGCCCTTTCCGGCTGGGCAACCTTTTCCACCAGGTTAAGCAAATCGTCCTGCTTCATTCCCATATATCCTGATAATCCGCCGGCTGCAAGCATAAGAAAATTATAAACGACAGCGATTCCCAGCATTTTCATTGGAAGCACCATCTCAATCATAACATTAATTATCAAGAAGATAAGTACGCTGATGGATATTCCCAAAATCCATTTCCATTCCAGGTAAGCCAGATGGGAAGGTTCCCTGTTCATCAGTTCGGTTTCTTTATGGATGATCTGACTTACCTTAATTATAGCAAAAGCGATCTGGGCAAACACCAGCAATATGCCGATTATCCAGAAACCGACAAGGCTATTTCCAATCCCATCGCCTTTAAGGCCATTGATAATGGATTCCTGGTCGACCAGGGCAATACGTGAGGCATGATCCATTGTTCCCAAAAAAATTATATTGGCTGTGGGCGTAGCTATAGCCGGAGAGAACAAAATCAGCCTTTGCCTTTTGTTTACATCATGGTTCTCTTGTGTTATGGAGAGTATGTATAGAAAGTATGCAGGCGCAACGCTTAACAATACAGGCAGATAAATAAAATACAAGTATGCAAAAGTATCATTATAACCTAAAAAATGGATGGCATTCATGAGCAGAAACGCTGTCATGGATAATAATAGCAATCCCAGATATTTTTTTGACGGGTTTTTTCTCCTGAATGAAACGAGCTGAACGGTATAGAACAGCAACTGGTAGATCGGTATGGAGAATAGAATAACGTAAATACTTTCTTTGTTCAGCATGTGGTTAATTATAAACAGGCAGGTGCAAAGATATTAATTTTGACACTCAGGCATGGAAGAAACCGGTTTATAAACCTAAATCAACCTTAACATATTTTGGAAGAAAAGACTTTAAAAACTGCTCTCATCACCGGAGCTTCGGGAGGATTGGGAAGGGAAACATCAAACCTTCTGCTGAAAGCGGGTTACAGGGTTATTGCCCTGGATATCGATTCCGAACCGCTGTTGAAGAATATGAACCAGAATAATTTGTTCTTCCGGCAGATGGATGTCTCGGACCCGGTCGGGATGAAACTCGTGGAAGAAGAATTCAGACTTGAACAATGCGGTTTAGATTTATTGATTTGCCTGGCAGGCATTTACGAATCGTTCCCGGTCACCGAAGCATCTCCGGAGAAATTCATGAAAATGATGGCTGTTAACACATTTAGTATTCAAATAGCTGTCAATGGATTATTAAAAGCATTGATTACAGCCCAAGGTCGTGTTATCGTGGTCAGCAGCGAAAGCTACCGTTTCCAGAGCATGTTCCAGCCATACATGATCACAAAGGCGGCGCTAGAAGCATACTGCAGGAGCGCCCGGCAGGAGCTCGCCCTGAAAGGTGTCAAATTATCTGTGGTCCGGCCGGGTGCTATAGATACACCGTTATTACGATGGATGGACTCCTCCGGGTTCGTTGATCAATATACTGTTTTCAGAAACGAATTGCTTTCGGCATGGAAAAAGAGCCTTTCGATGGTAGGTCACAGATCGGCACCATCCAGGGTGGCAGCGTTAATCCTCAAAGCCGCTTCTTCAAGGAAACCCAGGAGGATATACAGGATCAATAACAATCCCTTGCTGAAATTTTTAAATCATATGCCGGAAGGCCTTATCGACCGTATAATTATAATGATTATCCGCAACGAGTCGGGAAGATGATCTATTCTACTATGCCGAGGGGCTTTGCTTCCTCCCAGGCACCCCTGGTAAAATCAGGTATCTCCACCGGCCGGCTTCTGTCGTTGACCGAGATCTCGCTGAGTTCAACGATACTTGACCAGGCAGCGGCGTCATACACATCCTGGTCGAGAGGCCATCCGTTTCTCAGGCACTGGATCAGCCGCCAGTCCATGATATAGTCCATTCCGCCGTGTCCTCCCACTTCGCGGGCCATCTCCCCCATTTTCCTGGCTAAAGGGTGTTCGTAGCGTGTCAGCAGTTCATCTCTGGCTTCATCCGGAAGCCACTGATGGGCATTGGGTTCGAGGGCGATCTGTTCTGCAGGCCATTTCATGGCGATCCCGTTAGTCCCGCTGATCATGTGGATACGGCTGTATGGCCTGGGGCTGGTAGTATCATGCTGGATCATAATGGTTTTGCCTCTGGCTGTGCAGACCATGGTTGTATTCATATCGCCCAGCGAATAGCGCTGATTGAATTCCGGTGAGCCTTCACCGAATGTATTCTTCGCATAAAGGCTCATTCCCACCTGGCTGGTGGATGTCGACGTCAGATATTCCATCCGGTCGCCCCTGTTAATCCCCATGATTTGGGCAACCGGTCCAAGACCGTGTGTCGGATAAAGGTTTCCATTATGCCCCATACTGTATTTCAATCTCCACATGTCCGCATAGCCGTTCTCCTTATCGAATTTCAGCCATCTGAGATCATGGATATAGGCGCATTCGGCATGCATAATTTCACCGAATATGCCCTGGCGGGCCATGTTGAGGGTGGCAAGTTCAAAAAAATCGTAACAGCAGTTTTCCAGCATCATGCAATGGCGTTGCGTTTTTTCCGCTGTATCTACCAACAGCCAGCAATCATCCAGTGTCATGGCTGCGGGAACCTCAATGGCGGCATGTTTACCGTTATTCATAGCATGAACAGCGTTGGGCGTATGGAGATCCCATGGCGTGCAAGCATAAACCAAATCGACATTTTCCGATTCGCAAAGTTTCATCCAGGCAAGGGAATCCTCCGAAAAACCTTCCGGTACAGGATGTCCCTTTTCTGAAACGGCTTTCTGCGCCGCCATAACCCTGTCGGGCAGAACATCGCAAACAGCGGTTATTTCAACGCCTTCCACATACTGTAATCGCCTGACCGCTTCCATTCCGCGCATCCCCAGCCCGATGATGCCGATCCGGACTTTTTCGATTGGCTTGCAGACCAGTCCCATAACAGAACTCTGCCCGGATGGCCTCCAGGGTGTAACAGAACCGAATTGTTCTATCTTTTCTCCTTTAACGTTTCGGAGTCCCATTCCCAGTGCAGCCGCACCGGTCACTGCGATTCGCAGAAAATCCCTTCGTGTCGATTTGTCCTTTTTCATGATCCTGGATTTTTCCGGTTTGATTAAGTTTGTAAATTTATAAAATGTAAGAGGAGGTCATTTCACCTTTAAAAAAATTATCATGAATATGAGGTATTTGGCTTTGAGCAGAAAATTGTTCAATTGTTCGATTGTTCTGTTGATAATTTTCAGTTCGCTGATGGGTCAGTCGTGCCGTAAGAATGAAGCTCAGATCCATGATTACCCGATTCAGCCGGTACCGTTCACGCAGGTAAGGATAATGGATAATTTCTGGTCAAAGCGGCTGGAAACCAATCATAAGGTCACGATTCCCATCGCTTTTCATCAAGCAGAGAAAACAGGAAGGATTGACAATTTCAGGATTGCCGGCCGGTTAAAAGAGGGCAAATTCAGCTCAATATACCCTTTCGACGATTCGGATGTTTTTAAAAACATCGAAGCAGCCAGCTATTCCCTTCAGCTTTTTCACGATCCTGATTTAGAATCCTATCTTGACACCCTGATTGGTTATATTGCTGCAGCCCAGGAGCCTGATGGGTATCTTTACACCAACCGGACGATCGATCCGAAAAATACGCATGAAATGGCCGGGCCGGAAAGGTGGATCAACGAAGAGGCCCACAGCCACGAGCTTTACAACGCCGGCCACCTTTATGAAGCTGCCGTCGCCCATTACCAGGCCACCGGTAAAAGGGAACTGCTTGATGTCGCATTGCGGAATGCTAATTTGATCGATAATGTTTTCGGTTGGGGTAAGATAGAAAAAGCGCCCGGTCACCAGGAGATAGAGATCGGGCTTGTGAAATTGTACCGGATGACCGGGGAAGTGAAATACCTTGATCTGGCGAAGTTTTTTCTGGATGTCAGGGGACCCGATGGAGAGGAATACAACCAGATGCATTTGAAAGCGAAAGATCAGCATGAAGCCAGGGGACATGCAGTGCGGGCGCAGTATATGTATTCGGCGATGGCTGATATTGCTGCCCTGACAGCCGATACCGGTTATTTGGAAGCTATTGGCCGGATATGGCAGGATGTTACCGAGGCCAAGACTTATATTACCGGTGGTGTGGGTTCGGTCAGGCAGACCGAAGGATTCGGCCCTCCGTTCCATCTTCCCAACGAGGAAGCTTATTGTGAAACATGCGCTGCTATAGCCAATGCATTATGGAACTACCGGATGTTTCTCCTGCATGGTGATTCAAAATATTACGATGTTTTCGAGAAAGTGATATACAATGGCTTTCTGTCCGGAGTTTCACTCGGCGGCGACCAATTTTTTTATCCGAACCCGCTTTCGTGTGAAGGCCAGTGCCGGCGAAAACCCTGGTTCGGCTGTGCCTGCTGCCCGGTCAACATTACCCGGTTCCTGCCATCACTGCCGGGTTACATATATGCAACAAATGGCAGTGTATTATATATCAATTTATTTATCGGCAGCGCCGCTTTGATAAATCTGGCTGATCGTCGATTTACAATCCACCAGGAAACGGAATATCCATGGGAGGGCCGCGTGACATTCCGGGTTGAAACCGAGCAACCCATAGTTTTCACCATGCTGATCAGGATTCCCGGATGGGCAAAAAATGAAGCGTTCCCCACCGGGCTTTATCGGTTTGCCGACACACTGGCAGAAAAGCCGGAGCTGGAGATCAACGGAGTGAAAGAAGAAATAATCCTGGATCGGGGATATGCACGTATCGAAAGGAAATGGTCGGACCGGGATTCTGTCGTTTTAGCACTCCCTTATCAGCCACGCAAGGTTATTGCAGACCAGCGGGTTGAAGCCGTCCGGGGGAAAACAGCGCTTCAATGCGGGCCGGTAGTTTATTGCCTGGAGGATATCGACCAGCCAGATTCATCGATAATACAAGGTAAAACTCAAGGATCAGAAGTCATTATATTCGGGTACGATCAGGACCTGCTCGGCGGGATCGGAACGTTAAACGGTCATATCCAAACTAATGATAACCAGGAGAATAACTCAAGTGCTGTTATTTACGAGAAGTTCAGGGCCATTCCCTATTACAGTTGGGCAAACAGGGATCAAAACAAAATGGATGTCTGGATTGGAATGAACAAGGACAGGAAAAAGCAGGAATAGCCTGTTATCGTTCGGCTTTTAATTTCTCAATCAGCTTTTCGGCATCCCGGAGTTTCTGTTTCAGCGACCGGTTTTCCTCAACATGTTCAGAGATATCAACACCTATACTCAGGCTACCTGTAATGGTCCCTGATTGGTCCTGGGTTCTGACATTAAACCAATTGATCATAATTTGCTTATGATCTTTCGTCAGAATCGGATTGATATGCCGTGGGTGATTTTCTGTGTGAAGCAACTCTAAAAATGCCCCCTGCATTTGGTAATGTTCTTTAGGAGGAATAAAAAACTCAAACCAGTCTTTGCCGATTACCTCTTCCGGTTTAAAACCCGTCAGTCTGTAGAAATATGGGTTGATAAATTCCACATGCCCGGTACGGTTTAAGGAAACAACTATCAATTCAGCCTTACTGGCAAGATGCTGATACCTTTTCTCTTCCCTGACAAAGACCTGCTGGTTGTTGATCTCGTCTATAAATCTTATGAATGGAATAAAAATCAGAATAAGATAATAAGAAAATATACCGAGTGGCATCACATAGGAGAATTTCACCCATTCAAGGTCGATAAGGGCATCTGCCGTTCCGGTGATAAAAATCATCCCGCTGCCTACGAGGATAAACAAAAATGAACTTCTGCCGGGTTTAAAAGGATGACGAAAGAAAATAAGGCCGCTAAGGCCAAGGAAAAGTAAGGTAGAAAGGCTCAGTAATATCCTCCAAACCGAACCACCCGTACCTGACAGGATGACTCTGTCGCCATACGTAAGCCATGTTTTCCGGATGGTACTGCCACTGCCGAAAAGGATTTCATCCGGCAATGAAAGGACAAGCAGGAAGATTAAAAGCAGGAGTGCAACGGTTGAAAGCCAGATGATTCTTCGTTTTTCTTTGAAGAGATGCGCTATAACCCCCATCATGCATATAAAAACGGCAATATTGAAAAGCAGTGAGATCCTGAGAATCAAACCCGGTTCACATTCAATACCAAAACGGGTCGTGCATAAAACCAGGAATAGAAATTTACCAAAAACAACCAGGGAAAGGAATGCTCCGATGAGAAAAGTCAGGTCATTTTCTTTCTTAAATGTGACAATAAGCTGAAGGACACACGCAAATAGCGCAATGGAAGCAAAAACCACATATATGAGCGAGATAAAACCCATTTCCAAATAAACGAAGAATTGGCAAAACTGTGACAAAGTTAAACAAATGATTGTCGCTAGTCAAGTATTTATTACTTTTACAATCGTATACTTTATTATACTGTATTTAATTAACTAATTAATAATAAGCCATATTCCTTCAATTATGGAATTTTGGTTTTTACGATAGATGTTAAGTAAAAAAGCCCAATATTCTATTCTGGCCCTGGTAAAACTCGCTAAGG
>Ga0209717_1001456_pt1 | contig 25464 bp, 34 predicted proteins | sample AD_UKC048_MetaG_FD_184418 | JGI IMG/M metagenome (GOLD analysis project Ga0209717, IMG submission 184418) | Active sludge microbial communities of municipal wastewater-treating anaerobic digesters from USA - AD_UKC048_MetaG (SPAdes) (version 2) | ecosystem: Engineered > Bioreactor > Anaerobic >... | reverse complement strand
TTACGAGTATGGGAAAGATGAGAGCAAAGAAAAGATGCTGGACGTTTTCTACAAAACAAAGATGCTGAAAAATTACGTCGGAATAATGCAAGGGCGAATTGAATTGCTAACCGCCCGCATTGCCGAGCTTGAGGCGGAACGCGACCAAGCGAAAGCGGCAATTACTCGGTTGCGCGATTATCTTTATGACTATACCAACCTTCATATCAGCGTAAGACAAGAGGATAGGTGGTGGGCTCTTGTAGATAAATTTGATGAATTAACAAAGGAGTTGCAGTCATGACCGACAAATCGCAAGCATTGATAGACGAGTTAGTCGCCGCCTGCATCGCCTTCGGGCGTGAGCGTGAGCCGGAGGACGTTGAGACGCGGATTGAGAAGGCGCAGAGAGAGTTGCGCGAGTATATCGCCGAGCTTGAGGCGGAAAAAGACCAACTTACCGCTCATAGCGACATCGAGCGGCAGGATGATAAATGGATTCCGGTAAGCGAGAGGTTGCCGGAGGGGGGGCACAGAGAGTTTTACGAAGTCGCTTGTATATACCAAGATTTTGGAGAACTCGCACTTTTTAGTAAAGGGCGTTGGGTTATTTACGAGGGCGAAAACGTATATAACGTTACTAAGCGAGTCAAGTTCTGGAGAAAACGACAATATTTGCCAGATGAAGTGATTGCCGTTCTCAGCAAGGGCGAGATGAATCCGGAGGTGCAGGAATGAACGCATCCGAGCGTGAGCAGATGTCGGCACGGCGCGTTATTCATCCAGCAACCTACCACGTCAGGCACGACAACGGCGACACCTTCGAGGTGCAAGCCCTGACGCTGGCACGGGTGAGGAAGCTGATCGAAGCCGAGTGTCAAGATCGCGGCTGGCTTCTTGAGGATGTTGATTGGTTTGAGGTGAAACAATGAAAAATGACGAACCAAGTTTCTTGAGACTTGAAAGAGAGGTAGAGCTCAAGGTGGTCTGCCCGCCACTTTTGAGCGATTACAAACGCTTGCAGTTTGAAAATCAAAAGCTCCGTTACCGCGTTGCTGAACTTGAGGATGACAAATGACCCGCCTGACCAGCACCGACCTGATCGAAGCCAACAGAGAAAAGCTGCTGGAGTGGGCAGCGGAAGGGCGGAGCTACTTTTGGATGGCGCAGCAGATTGGCATTGGATGCAGCAACCATAGCGTCATCTCGAAGTGGTTCATCAGGCAGGGAATAAGACGAAAGTGAGGAAAAATGATTAATAATAATCAAGTGACCCAAAGTGAGCTTGAGGAGCTGTTCGCGTTCCAGGTGAAAGCCACTGGACTGCCAGAGCCAGAGCGGGAGGCGGCTGTCATTCCAGGGCGGAAGTTTCGTTTTGACTTCTGCTTTCGGAAGGCGAGGCTGCTCATCGAAATTAACGGCGGCACGTTCACGAAGGGCGGGCACTCGTCCGGATTGGGATTAAGGCGCGACTACGAAAAGTTGCGCCTCGCCCAGGATCACGGCTGGAAGGTCTACCCGTTTGACGCGCAAGCCGTGAGAAGCGGCGAGGCGGTCGAGCAGGTGCGAAAAGCGTTGGAGGGCGATTGACCCGCACTCGTCAGGAGGCAGCCGACGCGCTGCTGGAGACGGGGCTTGACGTCCCGTCTCTTGAGGCGATCCTGCAAGCGGTCGAGAGCGTCAATCGGACGGGGTGGGGGACGATTGAGTTAACGCTGAAGAACCGACAGATAGCAGAATGGAGCGCAAACGTCAGAGGAAAACCGGCGATTGAAAGGCTTGCATAAACTGAACTTTTGTGCTAAACTAATTGCAATTGAATAGGGCAAAAGCCCTAACTCACGAGGAGCATTAGCCCCGGAGTTGCTTTCCAGAAATGGAGGTAGCTTCGGGGCTTTTTGATTTTAGCTAATGGAGGCTTATATGGATTTTGATCAAATTGTGAATGGTATACCCCTGATTTTTGTTGTGATGGGGCTGGTCGAGTTGGTGAAGGCGTTTGGCGCGCAAGGCAAGGTTCTCACCGCCGCGTCTTTCCTGATCGGGCTGGGGCTTGGCGTTTTGTACCAGATTAGCATTGCGACCCCTGATGGATTCGCCGGCTGGTTCGGAGCTGTGATTTTCGGGCTTGCGCTTGGCTTGGTGGCTTGCAAGGTCTACGATGCTATGAAGTCCGCGACAAAAGCGCAGGGATAAACGATGAACTGGGGCGAGATCATCATTGCCGCCCTGTCAGGCGGAGCGATCGTCAAAGTCTTAGACGTTATCGCAGTGCGCCTGAACCTGAAACACGCTGACACCGCGTCCGCATTCCAGGTTCTGATCTTGAGGATCGACCGCTTGAACGCGCGGGTTGATAAATACGAAAAAACGATTGCCGAGCTGGAGGCGGAACGCTTGAAAACGTCAAAAGAACTCGCTCTTGCGAGGCAAGAGAATGTCGAAAAGGGCGCGCGGATACACGCGCTGGAACAGGAAAACTGCGACTTGAAAGCTGCTTTGGAACAAATGCGGATTGACATTGCCGCAAGGGACAAGCAGATCGACAATCTCGAACGGCAGGTTGTCAAGCTCCTGGCGCGCGTTGATGAGCTGGAAGGACGGTGACGGGAGAGTTGGCGAGGGTCGAAAATAGCGGCCGCTTTGGAAATTGGTCGCAAATTGGTCGGAAATTGCTTGTTTTTACCCTTGACTTTGATTATGGTATATGGTATACTATAAGTAATAAAGGATAAGGATCAACGAGATGGCAACCAGAAAAATCAACACAGTAGAAGAAATCAGAAACCTTGAAGGTAGAGTTTACGTGCGCTGGTCAAACTCATTCGCAAAAGACGCCAAGCGGGGCTACTCGTTGCGCTACGGCACACAAGCAGAAGCAGGGATATCAGCTTGTGAAATTGATAAGACTTGGGAAGACTGGCGAATTTTACGCCAAATACGCGAATATGAATTTGTTTACGGCAAGCACTGCTGGATTATCACTGGTGACGAAATCGCGCGTGGTGGAGACAATGAGCCATTACTGGGCAACATCGAGCTAATCGGCGAAATCGGCGAATCGTTACTTGATGCTGATTGGGTCGCAATGTACTACGAAGCGATGATCGCGAAAGACGAAGTACGACTGCAGTCCATCACAAACCAAATTGCCATCAACATTACAATACGCGAAATCGAAAACAACAAGAAAAAGTTAGCCCAGCACCTGGCTAACCCAAAACCATACTTGCAGTAATTAGGCACGAAATGACAAGAAAAAAGCAAACATCACAAACCCAAGATATAGGTCGCCCACCAATCTACGGCGTAACCATGCCTAGAGTGCTAGTCAGGCTGCGCCCTGAGCAACTTGAGTGGGTCAAAGCGCAAGGTGATAATGTGTCCGAGACCATGCGCAACATTATTGACGAGGCAATGCGACGTGGAGAATGAGCGGGCGGACAAGTTAGCAGCAAAGGTGGATGTCTTAGAGGCGCAAGTGTCAGGCTTGCGTTCTGCATTGTCAGGCAGGGAAGCACTTATTGTGAATTTACAACAGGAAAACGCTGATTTGCAGACGCAAGTGGACAAATTGAGCGCGGCTGTGAAATGCCGTGACAAGCGCATCCGTGACTTGGAAAAGCAGGTGCTTGAGTTGACATCAAGGCTTGACGCGATGAACGGGAGCGGCGATGATGACTGACTTCATCGGTGGGCGTGAGTGTTTGTGGACGTACCGGCGGATGTGCGAGAAGACGAGGGTGATATGGCAAAGATAAACTGGACTTTGCAACAATTCAATATTGACGATCTGACGGATTATTACAAGAATCCGCGTTCGCTTTCTGATAAAGAATTCAAGCAACTCAAGACTTCGCTTGACAAATTCGGCATGATTGACAAGCCGATTGTGAACGCGGATAGTTTGCATACCATCATCGGCGGGCATCAGCGCAAACACGTGCTGGAAGCGAGTGGCGTAAAAGAGATTGAATGCTGGATTCCAGACCGCGAGTTGAGCGACAAGGAAGTCGAAGAACTGAACATCCGCCTGAATAAGAACACCGGCTCATGGGACTTTGACGCGCTGGCGAACGAGTTTGACCTGGGCGAGCTTCTGGACTGGGGCTTTAGCGAGAAGGAGTTGGGGATTCATCCTGACATCGATTTTGACGAGTTCGACGGTGAAGGCGATGGCGGTGGCAGTCGAATGATGAACGGCGATAAGGTGAGAGTGGTCTTAGGTGCGCTCATGTTCGACATTCCCGACCCCGACCATTCGATCTACAAGCTCACTGAAGAGGCAGATGAGGATGACGTCATGGATAAGCTGCTTAGCCTGATCGCTATGGGAGAGCTGCCGTGAAATACGCCTTCCCACAACTGGACAGCAAAACCAGGTTCCAGACTTACAACATCGTCGCAAGAACACTGTTAACCAATGGGCATTCTGTCACGCCCGATATTGAGGATGACAGCGACGCGGTATTGTTTTCAGCCTGCGACGCACTGGACATGGTTCAGCTTAGGCAGTTGATGAAAAAGACAGATAAGCCAATTATCTTGGGTGGCTCTTATGCTTTCAACTTTTGGTCTGCAAGTACGTTCGCAGATATTGTCTGGATTGGTGAGGTGTTCGAGTTTGCGGAACTCAAAACGCTTGCTGACATTGCCGACCATCGCAGCGCTTACACTGGCACTCCCAAACAGTTATTCGCAAGCCAGCGGATAGATTGGGAGAGAGTGCCTATTACGCAGATAAGCAAGAATAAGTGTTACTACTGGGGCGGCGTGGGCTGCAAGAACAAATGCAGGTTCTGTTTCACATCATGGACTCACAAACATCAGGTTAACTCTAACGCGCGCATTTCAAGCGCGATAGCGACTGCCAGAAAGCGTGGTATTCACCTGATGATCTCCGCTAACGAATATACGGATGATATAGACGTGAAAACGAAAGACATGTTACTTCGCGACTATATCAAGAAGCCTGTTAAAGGTGCGTTGGTGCGCTTGGGCGTTGAATTCGCGACGGAGCGGGTGAGAGAGAAGATCGGCAAGCCGATTACAAGAAACGAGCTATTCGCAGCGATACAGAAGATGAATGTGGACAACGTCGCTTTGAAGTTGTTCCATATTGCGGGATATGAAAGTCGGGACGACTGGGAACAATACATTCTGGACTTGTGCGAGATGGTAACACGTTCGCCTAATAAACGACTGCTTCATCTCGAGTTCAACAATCTGCAATATCAGAACTACACGCCACTTTATCGGGAACGGCATTCAATCGACCCTGACAAGTATATCGACATAAGCACAACCAAACGATGGTTCGATATTCTAAGACAGCATTCAAGCCATGTTCTGGTTGGCGCGCCATCCCCGTTCAAGCACGTTGCGAGTCGGATGGTGATAGAGCTTGGCACGACCCGAGAGATTGTTAATTCTGGTCTCACAATGCTGGCGCGGAAAGGCAAGCACACGAATGAGGAATATTACAAATTATTGATTGACAGCGGCGTTTTGAACACGCCCGCTTATGCGCTTAACTTCCAGACGGGAGAGATAAAAAGACGGGCTGAATCTGACCACATAGGAGTTGACAATTGAGCGAGCAGAATACGCCAACACGTGCAGACGTGATTGCGATGAGACGCGAGGCAGTCGCAGCAATGCGGGCGCGCGGTCTTTCGTTACGTGAAATTCGTGAGAGTCTGGCGAACCTCGACGAGCCTATTATCGTTTCGCATGGGACGGTAGTCCGGCTTACGTGGCTGTGGCGATTCAGCGGTGGGTGGATGTGACCGGCGGCACGCCTGAATTGGTTGAGCCAGTTATACAAAGATAAAACAGAGATGGCAAACAATCCTAACGCAACCGCAAACTTGAAGCCTTTCAAAAAAGGTGACCCGCGCATTAATCGCAAAGGCAGACCAAAAACCTTTGATGCATTTAGAGAGCTTGCGCAGGCAATCAGCCACGAGATTGCTCTAAAGAATGGTGAGCCATTAATTATCAATGGACACACTGTAACGGTTGCTGAGGCGATATTACGTCAATGGGCGCAGAGTAAAGACCCGCGCTTGCAGATGGCGTTTATCGAAATGGCTTATGGCAAACCCCCACAGCGCACTGAGTTAACAGGCGCTAATGGCGGGGCGATTATTGTAGATTGGGATAGCATTGATAACAACCAAGATTAACGCTAAACCACATGTAGGGCAGCTTGAGGTGCATAATTCAGATGCGCGCTTCAAGGTGCTGAGTGCTGGGCGCAGGTGGGGCAAGACGCGCTTGGGTGTGAATGAATGCTTGGATGTGGCAGCGCAAGGCGGGCGGGCTTGGTGGGTCAGCCCGAGTTATAAGACCAGTGAGGTAGGCTGGCGTCCATTGCGGCAAATTGCGCGCAAGATATCTGGTGCTGAAATACGGCTGGTTGACCGAGTGGTAAACTTTCCGGGCGGTGGCTTTGTGGCGGTAAGATCAGCGGATAATCCAGACTCATTGCGCGGTGAAGGTCTGGATTTTGTTGTAATGGATGAATGCGCGTTTATGCAGCGGGAAGCGTGGACTGAGGCTATTAGACCGGCATTATCGGATAGGCAAGGCAAAGTGCTGTTCATCTCAACTCCAAAGGGGCGCAACTGGTTCTGGGAAAACTACCAACGCGGCATCAATGGCGAAGAAGGCTGGCAATCGTGGACATTCCCGACTGTCAACAATCCGTACATTGCGGCAAGCGAAGTCGAAGCGGCGCGGCGTGACTTGCCTGAGATCATTTACCGACAAGAGTACCTTGCAGAGTTTATCGAGTCAGACGGCGGCGTGTTTCGTAGGGTGCAAGAAGCCGCAGTCCTCTCACCGCGTGAGCCTGAGAACGGGCGGCAGTACGTGGCTGGTGTGGACGTTGCATCAAGCGTGGATTATACGGTTGTGAGCGTGCTGGATGTTGAGAGCAAAGAGCAAGTATTTATGGACCGCTTCAACCGCGTGGATTATCCGGTGCTGATAAACAGGTTGGAATCGGTCTACCACCGCTATCACCTGACTTCGATGGTCGTGGAATCCAACTCGATAGGCAGGCCGGTGATTGACGAACTGGTGACGCGCGGACTCAATATCGTGCCGTTTACAACCACTTCGGCGACTAAGCAGGCAATTATTCAAAGTCTGCAATCAGCCTTCGAAAATGGGCTAATTCGAGTCTTAGACGAGCCTGTGCTGATTGGTGAACTGCTGTCATTCGAGAGCAAGCGCAACGCAAGCGGGTCATTCTCTTACAGCGCGCCTGATGGGATGCACGACGACTGTGTTATGAGCCTTGCTATTGCGTGGAGTGGAATGCAGGAACGCGTGCAAGTTATCAAGAATCCCTTTTATGAATATTAAAAGCGAGGCGTTATGGGTGTAATGGACAATTTCAGAAACTGGCTGCTGGAGCCACTGTTAGGGCGCGAGCAGGTTGCACGGGTGAATGAATCTACGCTCAAACGCAATTACAGGCGCGGGTTACACAAAGCGCCGATCAAGTCTGCAGATGACGCGATTATTGTAAATTTCATTGGCTTATTGGTAGATCGCAGCGTGGCAATGCTGTTTGGGCAAGAGCCTGAATTTGATCTTCCCGGCGAGAGCGACTCGCCTATCCAGCAATATATTGACGAGGTGTGGAACGCGAACCGCAAGGTGCAGCTGTTGAAGCGGGCTGCTGTTTATGGGGCGGAGTCTGGTACGTGTTATGTCAAGATTCTGCCAGACGGGGCGGTCACAAAAGATGGCAAGCTGATTCCGAGATTGGTGGTATTAGACCCGGCAACAGTAACGATGGATGCATTGCCAGAAGATATTGACACGATTTTCCGCTATACCATCGCCTACACGATTACTGATCCAGTAACGGGTAAAGACAAAACGGTCAAGCAGGTGACAGAACATGATGCAGACACTGGTTATTGGAATATTACCGATTCTATCAGCGTCAACGGAAATAAGTTCGAAGTTGTGAATAAGCAGGTCTGGGAGTGGGAATTCGCTCCGATAGTGCACTGGCATAACCTACCGGATGTGGGCAGCGTGTACGGCAGGCCGGATATCACTGATGACTTAATTGACCTGCAGGATAAGATCAACTTCGTTTCATCCAACACCGCGAAAATTATCAAATACCATGCGCACCCACGAACTTGGGGACGTGGCAACCTGAATAACAAAACACAGGTGCAATGGGGTGTTGATGATATGGTCGTTTATAGCGACCCAAATGCCTTAGTCCAGAACCTTGAAATGCAAAGCGATCTGAGTTCATCGCTCAACTTTATTCGCTATTTACGGCAAGCATTGTTTGACGTGAGCAGGGCGGTTGATATTGACTCGATGGCTGACAAACTCGGCTCCCTTACGAACTTCGGATTGCGCGTCTTATACCAGGATGCTTTGAGCAAGCTGGAAGAGAAACGCGGCTTATATGGCGAAGGTATCGTTGAGATCAATCACCGCCTGCTTGCACTTGCCGGAGCGCCTGATAATGACGGCGGCGAGGTGGTATGGCCTGATGTGATGCCAAAGAATGAGACGGAAACGTCAATGGCAATTCGCAGCGATTTGGAATTAGGGCTTGTTTCCAAGCAAACAGCGAGCGGCTTGCGCGGGTATACGTGGGAAGACGAAGAAGAGCGTATAAAAGGCGACCAGACTTCGGCTGACAATATCGGCGCTGCGTTGTTGAGAGCGTTTGGGCAGGGGGAATAGTTGATCTATACCGGCGATTGTTTAGAAGTATTGGCTACATTGCCAGAGAACAGCGTTGACACCTGCATCACTGACCCGCCTTACGAGTTAGGTTTCATGGGTAAGAAGTGGGATTCAAGCGGCATTGCGTTCCAGCCTGAAACTTGGCAAGCCGTCTACCGCGTGCTGAAGCCCGGCGCGATTCTGCTTGCGTTTGGTGGCACTCGCACTTATCACCGGATGGTCTGCGCTATTGAGGACGCTGGCTTTGAAATCCGTGACACTATCGCTTGGGTATACGGGAGCGGATTCCCGAAAAGTTACGACATCGGCAAGGGGATTGACAAGCAGGCTGGGGCGGAAAGGGAAGTGGTTGGAAAGTATCAATCACCAGAAAATACAAGCGGCGGAAAAGGGCGTAAGTTTTGTTTTGGCGGTCAACCACTTGACGGGCTTCCTAACGTCACCAAAGGCAACTCCGGCTGGGACGGCTGGGGCACTGCGCTCAAGCCCGCCTTTGAGCCAATTGTCGTGGCGATGAAGCCGGTGGACGGCACGTTTGTCAACAACGCGCTCACTTGGGGCGTGGCTGGCTTGTGGATTGATGGGGGTAGGGTGGGAACGGAAGGTGGCACAACCAGAAGCGAGCAGGCGCCCTATGCGGAAAGTGGCTGGCGAACCGGTCATAAGGTAATTGACATTCACACAGGTCGCTTCCCTGCGAACCTGATACACGACGGCTCGGACGAGGTGCTGGAGTGCTTTCCTGAAACGCATCCTGCTGGCAATAAAGTGCCAAGTCCTGCTGATAAAGGAATATTTGGTGTTGGAAGAACAGCGTTTAGGGATACTTATGGAGATGATGGACGATCAGCCGCGCGCTTCTTCTACTGCGCGAAAGCCAGCCGAAGCGAGCGCAACGCTGGGCTGGAGGGGATGGAGGAGCGCGAGATAAAAGGCGCGGTTGGAATGAAGACTGTCACAGCCGCGAAATGGGGCGATCCTGACGAGCCAGTTTATGAGCGAAACACGAAAGCCAAAAACCACCACCCCACCGTCAAGCCAATCGAACTGATGCGCTACCTTGTGCGGCTGACCAAGACGCCCACAGGCGGAATTGTACTTGACCCGTTCATGGGCAGCGGCACGACTGGAATAGCGTGCGAGTTGGAAGGGCGTGAGTTTATCGGCATTGAGCGGGAAGCGGAGTATGTCGAGATTGCAGAGAAGCGGATTGCGCACTATGCGTTGCCGATTATGGAGGATGTGAATGCCAACAGCGACTGAACTTGCGATTGCGTTCAAGAAAGCCATTGATCGGCAGGACGCGGCGGCTCTTATGCGACTGGCAAAGACGTACCGCGAATTGTACACGCGCTTATTGCCGAAGATGGACTCGCTGCTATTGGCAATGAGCAATCTTGAATCGCCGACAAAAGGGCAGGTATTCAGACTTTCGCAATATAAGAATCTGATTGACTCGCTGGAATCGGAACTCGCAAAATACTCCGCTTACGTTGAGGTGGAGATACGCAACAACGCAATGACGAGCGTAGAAATGGCGGTAAAACAGACCGAGGCATTCCTGAAGGCTGCTGGGTATAGCACGCCGCAATCGCTGCCAACAAACGCCATTTATAACATGCTGGGCTTCTTGCAGGAAGACTCTCCGCTATGGAAACGAATTAACCAACTCGCGCCTTACCACGCTGAACAGGTTGCCAATGCGCTTTTGGAAGGTGTGGCGTTTGGCTACAATCCGGCTAAGACGGCGCGCATGTTCGAGAATGTGATGGGCGGCGGATTGACGGACGCGATGCGCATGACCCGCACGGCGCAGTTGTACGCAAGCCGCGAGGCGAACAGGGCGATGTACGTGGCTAACGATGACGTGGTTGAAGGCTGGGTGTGGTGGAGTTCGCTTGACTCGGACACTTGCATGGCTTGCGCAATTGAGCACGGAACAGTCCACTCGAATGACGAAAGTATGGACTCACATTACAACTGCCGATGTACAAGTATTCCAGTTGTAATCGGCTATAACGATCAAGTGCAAACAGGCACGGACTGGTTTAGTAATCTAAGCGAATCAGAACAGCGAAACATGATGGGCAGTTCTGCTTACGAGGCTTGGAAGGAAGGCAAGTTTGACTTGTCTGATATGGTAACACGGCGGCATGATGACGTGTACGGCGAGATGCTGGCACGAACGCCGCTTCAAGATTTAATTCAAAATTAGTTGGAGGAATGAAATGACTACTAACGAAGACCCTAAAAGCGAGACGCTTGATGTTGAGGTGCAGGACACCCCAACAGCGGTTGACGAACAGCCTGAAGAATTTGACAAGGCGCGTGCGATGGATCTCATTCGCAAGCAGCGAGACGAATTGAAACAGGCAAAGAAAGCGGCGGCTGAATTAGAACGCTACAAGAAACTGGAAGAGGAACGCAAGCAGGCGGAAATGACAGAGTCAGAACGCTTGAAGGCAGAACTCGACAAGTTGCAGAGTGAACTAACAGCAAAGACCGTACGCACAATGCAAATTGAGGTGGCAGCAAAGTTAGGTTTGCCTGCCGCGTTATCTGACAGACTGAAAGGCGAGACGCTCGAAGAAATGGAAGAGGACGCGAAGGCAATTCTCGAAGCGCTGCCCAAACAAAAAGCCGCACCGAATACAGGCGCAACGAATCCAGGTGAGCAAGCCTCGAAAGAGGAAACGCGTGCACAAAAGCTAACGCGGCTCACCGGCGGTGAAGTTGACATCTGGAAGGGCGGCGGAATCAACTGGGGTCCAGACAACCCCTTGTAAGGAGTAATACATTATGACGACTGCATCAACTTATGATGACATCAAAACTTTGGTCGCAAACGTTTACGAACTTGCGCTGTTTACCGCGCAGGAAGGCAACGTACTTGCGCCACTGGTAACAACTTTCGGCGACTATCAGGGGCTTGCACCCCGCGTCTTCGGCGAATACAGCGGCGGCACTTTTAGCGCCATCGCTGGCACTGTGGATATGACCGCGTCAACCTTCAGCGCAACCGCTGGGGGCACAATCACGCCTACAACCTATGGTCAGCAGATCAGCCTGACTATGAACCGCATCAAGAGCGATCCTGCCGGCGCACAACGTGACGCAGGTCGTTATCTGGGCGAAACTGCTGCCGCCCACATCGACACCAACCTTGCCGGTACATTGGCTGGCTTGACCGGTGGCACTGTCGGATCTGCTGGCGGCACTTTGACTTGGGCAAACATCTTCAATGCACAAGCTATTATGCGCGGGAACAAAATCTACGGTCGTTACTCGGTCGTGATCCACCCGATGCAATGGTACTACCTGACCAGTGCGTCAACTGGCGTGCCTACTCTCATGCAGAGCGAGGATCTGAAGAACCGCTTTATGAGCGGATTTTACCAGGCATCGCTTGACAACATGGACTTCTTCGTTGACGCGAACATCGCAGCTGGTACTGCATCAATTGGTGCAATGTTCAGCAAGGAAGCCCTTGCCCTTGACATTCGTCAGGGGTTCACCATCAACCCGCAATGGGATGCCTCATACGCCGGTGTCGGCGCATGGGAGCTCAACGCTTCGATGGTCTACGGCTACGGCGTTTATCGCCCAACCCACGGCGTACAGCTCCTGGGTAAAGCAACCTAAAAATTGACTTGATGGGCAAGGATAGGGCGTATACCCCGACAAACGGCACGCTCCACCGCTTCCTTGCCCCAACGGAGCGCAAGCTGGAGGCTTGAAAAAGACATGAGAATCAACTGGTTCAGTAACAGCCCAGCCGCTTGTACCGGCTATGGGAATCAAACAAAAACATTCGTGCCGCGTCTTGCGAAACTGCTTGACGGCGGTATCTCTATCACAGCATTCTACGGTGTACAAAGCGGCGTGCTGAATATCAACGGCATCAAAGTATATCCGAGTTTCAAGCACCCTTACGGACAGGACGTTATCGGTGCACACGCTGTTTGGGATCAGGCAGACGCGGTTATCAGTCTGTTAGACATTTGGGTCGTTCAGTCTGAAAACATTCCGATGCCCTGGTTCCCCTGGTTCCCGATCGATCATGAGCCTATTCCGGCTAACGTGCTGGCATCGGCAAGGAAGGCAACCAAAGGAATCGTCATGAGCAAGTTTGGCAAGCGCATGGCGGAGCAAGCAGGGCTGGATGTGTGGTACGTGCCTCACGCGGTTGATACCAAGATATTCAAGCCGTTAGACCGTGAAGAAGCACGCGATCATCTGGAATGGCCACAGGATAAGTTCATTGTTGGAATGGTCGCAGCGAACAAGGGCAATCCTTCTCGCAAGGCGTTCTATGAGCAAATTGCCGCATTTGCCGCGTTGCATCACGAACACCCCGACACGATGCTTTATCTGCATACAGATGCCGGTTTGAGCGGCGGTGACGTTGTGAACCTGCCGAAATTCATCAACCGAATGGGGTTGAAACTTGGTGAAGACGTAATATTCTGCGATCCATACCATTACGGACTTGGCTTCCCTGACGAGTACATGGTTGACGCTTACAACGGGATGGATGTGTTGACTAACGTGGCATTAGGCGAAGGGTTTGGTATTCCGATTCTGGAAGCGCAGGCTTGCGGAACACCGGTGATTGTTGGCGACTGGACTTCGATGAGCGAGTTATGTTTTGCAGGTTGGAAGGTTGACAAAGCAGAGGCGTTACCGGTCTATCACGACTTCTTTGACGCGTTCCAATGGCAGGCAACCACAGCGGCAATCTACGACCGATTGGAACAAGCATACGCAGCGAAGGGTGATTACGACTTGCGCAATCAGGCACGACGAGGCGCACTGCCTTACGATGCCGATGACGTGACACGCCAATACTGGAAGCCGGTGCTGAAAGAGATGGAGCAGATTATCAACAATAAAGGCTCTGTTAGTTTCGAGCAGGTGGTAAAAGCATGAGCACACTTCAATTAGGCTGCGGAATCAGACCGATAGAAGGCGCAATCAACCACGACAAGGAAAAGCATTCCGATTTTGTGGACGTAGTGTGGAATTTGGACATAATGCCCTGGATTTGGGGCGATGAAGAGTTTGACAAAATCATCGCGCTTGACGTTATGGAACACATAAAATGCGAAGTCTACGAATGGCTTGACGAATGCTGGCGGATATTGAAGCCAGGTGGGCAACTGGTATTACGTTTACCCGCTTGGGATCACGAAAGTAGCCATCGAGACCCAACACATCGGACATTCTTTCATCCTGAGACCTTTTCATACTGGGATAAGCGTACTGAATGGCACAAAAACTACGGATGGTACTACTACCAAAAATCGAACAAATGGTGGATTCAAGAACACGTTGAGCCGCGAGATGCAGGTGCAAACTGGTTTTACATTCTGAAAAAGGATAGCGAATGAAACGTGCCATTGCCACCTTCGGAGTAGGCAAGTGTGAACCGATGCTGAATATTGCGTTACCGTCATTCAAAGCGTTTGCGAAACGGCACGGGTACGACCTGTTCACTTCAACGTTTGTTGATTCAGAACGACCACCGGCTTGGTACAAAATCCCGATGTTGCAAACATTGCTGGCTGACTACGACGAAGTATTGTGGCTTGATTCTGACACGGTGATTGTGGACGGACGCGAGGATATGAATGTGCCTGCGGAAGCATGGCAAGCGGTTGTTATTCACAAAACGTATGAGGGCGAATCGCCGAATTTGGGCGTTTGGCTGGTTAGGAAAGCAATGTTGCCTTACCTGCAACAAGCGTGGGATTTGACGGAGTACAATCAGCACCGATGGTGGGAAAACGCGGCGGTTATAGATTTGATGGGCTTTGATCCTGCTTATCCTGTTATCCCTGCGATACCGAATGAATTGTACGCTCACACTCACAGGCTTGAAAATTGGTGGAATTCTACGCAGGTAGACCAATGGGCGGTGCATCCGGCGCGTATCAATCACATTGCGGCTTGTTATAGCAACAAAACCGAAGTAATGGCGGTTTGGGCACAAGATGCCCTGAAGTGGATGGAGGAATAATGGCACGAACAGGAATGCAGACACTAATTGACACGGTACGCGGGTTTGCCAACGCCGCCCCTGACGAATGGGAAGTTTCGACCGACTCGTCTATCGTCACCTATTGGAGTGATGATGAAATCCAGCGCGTACTTGACCGACATAAGCAGGAATATATCCACGAGTTGATGGACGCGCAACCGACTTACGAGAGCGGTTCGTCTGTGTACAAGCGATACCTGCTGGGTGTGGCTAACGTTGAAAGCGGCACGGCTGTTTTCAAAGTCGAGGATGTTTCTGGCACGGTAAGCGGTTACACAGCGGATTACACGCGCGGTATTGTCACATTCTCGACAGACCAAAGCGGCAAGTCATTCTACTGGAGCGGATTTGCTTACGACCTTTACGCGGCTGCTGCTGACATCTGGCGAATGAAAGCGTCACACGTGGCAGGGCTGGTTGACTTCTCGACCGACGGGCATTCCGTCAAGCGCAGCCAACAGGCGCAACAATATCTCAATATGTCGCAATACTTCCAGAGCAGGAGCGCAAGCGAGGGCGTGCAAACGTCCAGAATTGTGAGGGACGACCTATGAGCATTGCGTTGACCGTAAAAGAGTTGGCTCAAATGCGGGCTGACATTGAAGACTTGATGCCTGATACCTGCGACATTTTGAGCGTGGCTTATACATCGGACGGTGAAGGTGGAATGGCTGAAACGTGGGGCACGGCGACTGCAAATGTGAATTGCAGGATTGACTACCGTTCCGGTTCTGAAAAGGTGACCGGCGGCGCAATCCAGTCTTACAGCAAGGCGGTATTGAGCTTGCCTTATACCACAACAATCAGCACGAAGAACCGAATCCAGATTGGCGCTTACATCTGGTCGGTATTGAGCGTGAATGATAAGCAGAGCTGGGACGTGGTTAGGCGTGCTGAACTGGAGCGGGTCGAATGAGCGTTAGCGTAAGAGTAGACACCAAGAAGCTGGACGAGATTATCGCAAAGTTGCCAGGCAACCGCGACAAGATTATCAGGGCGGCTGCTGCACATATTCTTGGGGAAGCCCGCATGCGCGCGCCAATTCGGACGGGTGCGCTGCGGAATAACAGCCAGGTAACAGATGGGCGCGGATCTTCCACCGTTGAGTTTAATCAGGAATACGCCGCTTATGTGGAACTTGGCACTTATAAAATGGCGGCACAGCCTTATCTAACCCCTGCGGTTGAAGCTGAAGCAAAGCTGCTTGAGCAGCGGATTAAGGATGATCTGATTCAGAAATGACCTCACACATTAACGCATTGAACACGGCTATTTATTCTAAACTGTCCACTGGAACGGCGCTTACTACCGCGCTCGGTGGCACTTGTATCTATCACGGCGTAGCGCCGGAAGGCAAGGCGCTGCCGTATGTGATATGGAGCTATGTGGCAGGCGGTCACGAGAACATGACCCCAAACGAGAGCGTGAACGCGGTTATATATGTGCGCGCTTATGCTGCCACCGCAAAGCAGGCGGCAACGCTGGACGGCTATGCGGCTGAATTATTGGAAACAACTTTGAGCATGACCGGCTGGAATAATTATTGGCTGGCACGCGAAGAGTCAATCGTACTGCCCGAAATCGACGATGCGGGCAAATCAACATGGTCTTGCGGGGCTTATTACCGCGTGAGACTGGATTAATCATTTATCGGAGGATAAAACACAATGGCTGAAAATAACATTACTGGAAAAGATGCTTATATTAATTGGGCATCAAGCGCTGGAACTATCAATCTGTCTGGCGATTATCGCAGCGTCTCAATCAAGGAAAACACGGATACAGCCGAAACAACCGCTGGGTCTGACACTCACAAAACCTACATTCCTACCATCAAAAGCGCGACCATTGACTATTCCGGGCTGTTTCCTGCTGGATCGGCAGGAACTGCTTTATATGCGGCATTGGCAGCCGGAGTGCAGGGCACTTTGACCGTAGCACCAGAAGGCACGGCGACTGGCAAGTTGAGCAAAGCCTACACGGCGATTTCGATGGGGGCAACATTCGACACTCCTTATGCGGACGTAGTGACTGTCAATTGCACCTTCCAGAGTAACGGAGCTTGGAGCTAACGATGGTCGAACTTTCTAACGGAGCAAAGATTGAGTACGATTGGAGCGCCATAACACAAAAGGAATGGCGGATGCTGCTCGATAAAGAAACCGACGTTGAAACTAACGATATTATCGTTGGCAAGCTGATTGGCATGACAGCGGACGAACTTGCGGAATTGAATCCGCTTGACTATCGCAAAGTGGCATTAGGCATTTGGGAGTCGTTTCGCAAAGAGACCAGTTTTGACGAATCAAAAAACTAAGCGGGCGTGTCTATCTGGGTATGATTGGCATGGCAGATTCCATGCCGCACGAATTCTGGCGCTGGGAACTGGTGCAGGAAACCGGCTGGACGCTCGACCAGGTAGACGCGCTCTCGGTTAAGGACTGGAACGATTGGTTGCAGATTCGGGACGGTAAGGCAAAGGCGCGCGGTTATATGGCAAAGAAACGCAATAGAGGTAATTAATGGGAATTAATATCGCATCACTTTTTGCTACGATTGGTGTTAATACAGACCCGCTCAACAAAGGGCTTGGCGGCGCTAAAAGTCAACTGTCGGGGTTCGCTAAGGAATTAGCAAAATCCACGATTGGAACGCTTAGTCTTGCTACTGCAACTTATAAAGCGGGCAAGGCTGTAATTGACTCCATCCGTGATTGGGCTGACTATGCCGACACGATGCGCTTATCCGCACAAATGGCAGGCGTAACTACCGAGGAAATGAGCAGGCTCACACAGGCTGCTGATGACTTCCGCGTGCCAATTGAAGTTATGCAGCGCTCAATGGAAATGGCGCTCAAGAACGGCTTTGTGCCAACGATTGATAACTTGGCCGATCTATCTGATGAATTGCTTGCAATTGAAGATCCTGCCACGCGCGCGGCAAAGGCAAGTGAGATATTTGGCAAGTCCTATGCCGACATGATGCCGTTCCTACTGGCAGGTGGGGATGCAATTCGCGAAGTAACAGATGGAATCTCAGATAACTTAGTCGTTACGGAAGAGGCGGCGCAACAGGCAAAGGAATATAAAGACGCGCTTGATGCTCTTGGCGATGCGTGGGTTGGATTAAAAAATAAAATCGGGCAGTTTGCTGTACCTGCGTTGACAGATGTTATTAATAATCTGGCAGGGCAACCTACCGAATTAATGAAAATGCAAGACGTTGTCACTGCGGCTGCTAAAAAGGCTTTTGACGATAAGAAGATAAGCGCAGAAGAATATCAAGCCGTTCTTGACAATGTTTCTACAAGCACGGGCACTTATTCAGATTATGTTTCAAGGTTGAATTTCATACTTGGCATATTGAATAAAACGAATGGCGAGGCCGTCGACACCACAGAGGTATTGACCGAAGCGGAACTGGAGGCGGCAAATGCGGCCATTGCCGCTGCTGAAGCGCAAGCCAAAATGAATGCGGAACTGGCAAACATTACCACGCTTGACGCAAACTATCAGGGCATTATAGACCTCGCTTATGAGTACACCGACATGCTGGAAGAAAAAGAGACTTTGCAGATTGAGCGGCAAAAGCTTATCAATCAGGGCTGGAGTGAGCAAAGTCAAAAAGTAAAAGACTTGGATGCGCAGATCGCCGGTCTTGACGATACTATGGCAGAGCTTGCAGACCGCGTCACGCTGGACATGTTCCAGGCTACAATCGCGATTGGCGGTGTTACGCAAGCCGAGCTTGGTGCTTATATGCAGATGGCAATTGACATGGGCTACATGTCCGAAGAGGGTGCAAGGGCGGCAATGGCCGCGTATGGCAATGCAATTGACACAATCAACGGGCTGGAGATTGACGAAAAGACCGGCAACGTAACCGTAGACGCTACCGCTGCGTTTGCCACTTTCGACTTGTTAGAGCAATACGTTCTGCTTGATAAAGAGCAGCGCGTGTTTGTAAGAACTTATTATGAAACTTACGGAAATTACGATCCGTATGAGAATTACGCGGGGCCGACATACGGCGAAGGCACACGCGCGTCCGGCGGCAATGTAGACGCAGGCACGCCTTACATTGTTGGTGAACGGGGACCGGAGCTGTTCGTGCCTAACGCGAACGGGCAGATTATCCCGAATAATGAGCTGTCAGATTATGCTACCGGCGCTGTGATTAACAATTACAACTTGACTATGCCGACTACCGCCCGCGCTGAGGACGTTCGCATGGCATTTGAGCTTATGGAGGCTTGGAATAGATGACAGCACCGAAGTTGGAACAGATGAAGTATTGGATCGTTGTACCCAAATATGCCGAAAATCAGATTAAGAACCCGACTTTTGCGCGTCCGGAGTTTGTAGCGGGTTGGACTGCATCCGGCGGAACTGTTGCAAGTTCTGGAGATGGAGCGCGTTGGGGCGTTTATTCGGCGAAAGTTACTCCAAGTTCTGGGGTGGAGTCCCGCGTTTATTATTCCGGGCTGAAAGTGACAGCCGGCTTGCCATATACGTTCTCATGCTACATTAAGGGCGTGGCAGGGCAAGCCATGCGCATTCAGATCCGCCAAACAACCACGATTAAAGCAACTAAACAATTCACAGCCACCGGTTATTGGCAGCGGGTTGAAGTCACTTATACTCCAACAGTCACCGCTACGGATTATAGAGTTTATGTGGTTAGAGATGTTGTTGCCAGCACCGCCCCATTCTATGTGGATGGCTGCCAATTTGAGCAGGATTCTAAGGCGAGCACTTTTTTTGACGGTTATTCGCCCGGTTGCCACTGGACGGGAGCGATCCGCAATTCCACGTCTGCAAGGTCGGCTAATACCGGTTTGGGCGGGGAATTGCTGTGTATAAACGACTATGCGAAGGTATTGTCGGTGCACGGGCTTGGCATGGGCGATTGGAATCAGATCATGACCAAGATGACTAATGGTGGGGATTTGTATCAAACCCATATCCGCAAAAGCCGAAATATCAGCATGATCCTCGCTTATTCGGGCAATAATCAGGGCGAATTGCAGGCGAACAGGAAGGTGATTCTTGACGCATTACGCCCAGACCTGCTAAGCAACCTACCCGTAAGAGAACAATTTGGCATTAACATGCCCGGTACATGGCGCGGGCATGAGCAGCGCATTATCCGCTATCAGGGGTTTGACGCGAATGGCAACGAGGCTACCGAGCCGATTGACATCGTTTGCGTATTTCAACCGAGCCACGCCGACACACCGGACACACCGGTATTTCAGAAGGACATTCTGAACTTCACCGTTCCGAGCGGCCTGTTTCAAGGCGCATACCAGGAAGGCAAGGAACTTGACCTTTACGCCGACTTTCCTGCTGAACATATCGTCAAGCGCGATCCACAGGGCAACTGGTGCAAGTGGAATGGATCAGCTTACGAGAGTCTGATTACGGGGCTGAATGGATCGGTCTATTGCATGGCTGAAGCACCGGACGGCAAGATTTATGTTGGGGGCAACTTTACAGATGCTGGCGGTGTTGCAAACGCAGATTATCTGGCGCGTTGGAATCCGGTAACAGAAGCATGGGAAGCGTTGGGTATTGATTACACTGGCGCAACTGTCAATTACGTTAGAGCTATGGCTTTTGATGCGAATGGTGACTTGTACATTGGCGGCTTTTTCACCAACTTGGGCGGGTCAAACGGAGACCACATTGTCAAAATCACCGGCTTGGACGGAACTCCAGCTATAAGTCCACTCGGAACTGGTTTGAGCAGTATTTGTAATGCAATAACAATCGGCGCAGACGGTAGTGTGTATGCCGGAGGAGAATTTTCGTCCGCTGGTGGCGTAGCTAATACAGGTTGCATCGCCAAGTGGAATGGCTCGGCTTGGAGTGCGTTGTCTACTGGACTAAGCATTGCTGTACTCGCACTTGTCTTTGCGCCAAACGGAGTTTTATACATCGGTGGGGCTTTTAAAGGCGCCGCTTACCCTTATTTATGCAAGTGGAACGGAAGCGCGTTTTCAGCAGTTGATAAGAGCACAGATATTAACGGCATTGTTTGGACACTTGCGGTCGGCGAAACTGGTTGGCTGTACGTTGGTGGACAGTTTACCGACGCTGGTGGCATTGCAAACGCTGATTACATTGCGAGGTGGTCGGGCTCTAAGTGGGAAGCATTAGGGAGTGGAACAGATAATGCTGTTTATGAAATCGCTATCAAATCCGGCAAAGTCTATGTATCAGGTGCGTTTACTAAAGCTGGCTCGCTCACTCTTACAGACCTCGCAGCTGTGTGGAGTAATGGCGCGTGGCAACCGCTTGACATCGACCTTCCGAGTTATGGCTATGTTCGCTCAATTCTACCCGCCTCAGACGGCTCACTCTACATCGGCGGTACGTTTACAACCACAGGTTCAACGCCGGACGTGAACGCTGAAACTGGCGTCGTGGCGCTCAATCTGAACGTAACAAGCGCAAGCGCGAACACGTACCCGTTCATGGGAGTGTACGGGCCGGGCACGCTCAAGTCCATCACGAACTACACGACCGGGAAGTCGGTAATGTTCGACGGGCTGACATTGCAAGCGGGCGAGTGGATTTCTCTGTCCTTCGACCCGCTCAACCTGCAATTCAGAGGCGGGTGGGCTGGCAGGGGCAACCTGATGCGCTACGTTGTGGCCGGCTCGGATTATGGTGACTTCTACCTGTCACCCGGCGCAAACTATCTCTCGGTCTTCATGACCGACACGACCGCCGCAAGCGGCGCGTGGATTCAATGGACGCCGCAATTTTGGGGGCTTGACGGAGCGTTACTGTGAGATACGAGTTAGTTTGGTACACGCACGAGGGCGTCAGAAAAGGCGTAATTCAGGCGTTTAACGGGCTTGAGTACGTCAAGACCCAGAACGCGATTGGCACGCTGGTGGTAGACTTGCCGCGCGGGCTGATGCAGTACGATCAATTCGCAGTCGGCGACATATTCGAGATATGGCGGGAAAAGAACGGTACGCTGGAGCTGCAGAACGAAACGGCCTACTTCCTGCAGGACTGGGAATTCTGGACGGATAGCGACGGGGCGGAGTATATCCGGCTTGTAGCTTTTGACGCGAATTGGCTGTTGGATACGGCGATTGTATGGGCTTATTCTGGCAGTGCAGCGGCAAGTAAAACGGGCAAGCCGGACGATATGCTGAAGGCGATTGTAAAAGAACAATTAGGCGCGGATTCGGGCATTGCTTCACGAACGAAACTAACTTGCGCGCCGGACTTGAGCGCGGGCGGGGCAAGTATTACTAAGGACTTTGCCTATCGGAATGTATTGACTACTTTGCAAGAAATATGCGAAGTGGCGCAGGAAACTAACGACATTTGGCTTGGCTTCGATGTGGTTAGAACCGCGCCGGGACAATTTGAATTTCGGACTTATACCGGGCAGCGTGGGCAAAATCACGGGCGCGCCTCTGGAGATCCGCGCTTAGTTGGCAGGCAATACGGCAACCTAAGTGAAGCTTCGTTTGGCACTTACCATTCCGACGAGCGCAATGTAGTCTTAGTTGCCGGGCAAGGGGAAGATGCCGCGCGGACATTAGTCACCCGTTCTAATACTTCCAGAATGAACGCAAGCAAGTGGAACAGGCGCGAGTACTTCAAAGACAGCCGGGACGATTCTACCACCGCCGCGCTTGAGGCAGATGGCGATGCCGCGCTGGATGAATTCCGCCCGCGTCAAGTGCTGACTGGCACATTACATGACACGCCGGGAATGCAGTACGGCATTCATTATCAATTCGGCGATGTGCTAAGCGCGGAGGCGTTTGGCTACCACGTGGACTGCCGAGTTGGAAGTGTAAAAATAAAAGTGGATCAAGACGGCGGTGAACAATTGGACATCAAGCTGCGAGGTGAACTATGAGCAATTTTGACGAAACAGTGATCCGGCGATTGACGGCGCTGGAACGCGAGGTGGAAAGGTTGCGCGTGAAGGAAAGACCGGTTGGCGGCGGTGGCGGAGTGACCGACCACGGCGCGCTGACTGGACTGTCAGACAATGACCACCCGCAATACTTATTGACAACCGGCAAGGCGGCGGACAGCGACAAACTCGATGGGATTGATTCAACTGGCTTCGCAACCGCAGGTCACGACCACGATTCCGACTATCTTGGCATAACTGCAAAAGCGTCTGATTCAGATAAACTGGACAACATTGATTCAACTGGATTTGTTCAAACGTCTGGTAATCAGACCGTAGGCGGCATCAAGACGTTCACGTCAATTCCAACACTTCCTGCCACTAATCCAACCACAGCAAATCAGGCGGTGCGAAAGGGCTTTGCCGACGCGACATATCTTGGAATATCTGCAAAAGCTGCTGACAGTGACAAGCTGGACGGGCTTGACTCTACGGACTTTGGTCGACCGGTATTCCTTACCACAGCCCTGACTTCGACCAGTTGGGATGGAGACGCATTCTCGAATACATCTAAGACGAAGATTGACCTGTCGAGCGTGTTCAGCGTGCCAGCAGGCGTGAAGGCGGTGCTGGTGAAAGTCTCGCTAAGAGATTCCGGTTCGGCTGCTACATCGTGCCTGTTCCAGCTTTCAGGTGTTTCATCTGGAACAAAGTATTCATTGACGGCGCAGGCATCTCCAATAAATGACCGATATGCGTATTTCAACGGGATTGTCCCTTGCGATGCCAACGGTGATATTTATTATCAGATTGCCGCAAGCGGCACGGGGACGATGGATGTGTTCCTTGAAATCTGGGGGTACTGGCTATGAAACCCATCATCGACATTAGTTTCTACCAAGATCCGGCACTGATCAACTACGATCTACTCGCTGCCAACGTGAGCGGCGTGATACTTCGCGCATGCTATGGCATCTGGAAGGACACCGCGTTCGACCGGCATTACGCCGAATTTACCGCAAGGGGCGTGCCATGCGGGGCGTACCATTACATTATCGGCTCGCAGTCTATGCAAGCGCAGGCGGACGCGTTTAACGTGGCAGTCGGCTTGAAGGACATGCAGCTCGGCTGCTGGATTGACGTGGAAGACACGCGCGAAGGCACGCGGCTTTATCGAGATCAAGTATTGATATATGCCGAAGAACAGCCTGACATGGGCATCTATACCAGCAAGGGCGCATGGAACTCGATTATGGGCGGCGTTTACTTGAATGACCGCAAGTTGTGGGTGGCGCATTACACGACCAACCCTTACCCGCTGTTGCCTACCGGCTGGCAAAGTTGGTGGTTGTGGCAATTTACTTCAAGCGGACGGCTTGCGGGCTACGCTGGCAATCTGGATACCAACCGCTTCAATGGCGATGATGCAGACTTTGCGGAGTGGGTCGGTGGGGAAGTTCCTGCTGAACCAGAAAAGTTGTTCGACGCGCGCGTAGTCACCACGCCGCCTAACCGCTTACGCACACGCTATACTCCGGCTGGGTTGGTACGCCCTGAAGCGGACTGGCTGCAATCTCAGGCAATCGTGCCGGTGTACGAAACGCACTCGACCGGCTGGTGGCGCGTTGCACCGGAAGCGTGGTCTTCTGCCACGTGGATGCAGCGAGTTGACAACTTGCCGCTACCACCACCCATGAGCGGCAATTACGCCTATTACGGCGCGGTCTACTCACAACGTGACGTGAGGTGGAAAGACCACCCGCTTGGCGCGCGCAGCACTATCGGCGCACACGGATGCCTGATGACCTGCGCTTCTATGGTATGCAACCATTTCGGGCACGCAAGCAATCCGCTCCAGTTGAATGACTGGCTGACCGCAAACGAAGGCTATCTTGATGGAAACCTGTTTTTGTGGGCGGCGATCGGGAGGCTTTACCCTGAAATGCGGTTCGACGGGTTCGTCTACAATCCCACCACGGTACAAATCAGAGAAGCGATATTGGCTGGCACGCTTCCGATCTTGCATGTGGACTTTGACGATAGCACCCCGCTGATCGAGATGCACTGGGTTTTGGGCATCGGGGTGACGACATCGGATGTGATCATTGCCGATCCCTGGACTGGCACAATGGGGCGGTTATCGGAGATGTACCCGAAGTCCGTCATTCGTTACGGAAGTTATCGGAGGGCACTATGACCTTCGTTATCAATTCAAACATTCAACCTATAGGAGAATAACAAATGGCAACTTACACAAAATTTCAACAATTCGTAGAAGACCTTGCTCACGGGGTGCACAATTTCGACTCCAACACCATCAAGGTCGCATTGAGCAGCGCAGCAAATGCTCCGTCTGCTTCGGATGACGCAGTTCTGGGCGACATTACCACTATTGCCGCGCCTGCGGTAGACAGCGTGACTCTGACAAAGAGCAGCTCAGGACAAACTTCCGGCACGTATAAATACGTTCCGAATGACCTGACTATGACCGCTTCCGGCGCAGTCGGCCCGTTCCAGTACGTCATCATCTACAACGACACCGCTACCGACGACCCACTCATCTGCTATTTCGACTACGGCTCGGAAGTCACGCTCGCAAAGGACGACACCTTCAAGTTGGATTTCGGCACTGAACTGTTTAGTTTGGCGTAATCGTGGCGAATATGAAACCGCCCTTGCGTTGGGCTTGGGCGGTAAAGGATACGAGGTGAGCGTATGACGGATTACATTGTCGCAAACTGCGAAACGGCAGAATGAGGAGTACATATTATGGCTAACATAATTGTAAGCGGCGCTGGCTCAACCGAAGTAAATGG
>Ga0209717_1001452_pt1 | contig 25505 bp, 12 predicted proteins | sample AD_UKC048_MetaG_FD_184418 | JGI IMG/M metagenome (GOLD analysis project Ga0209717, IMG submission 184418) | Active sludge microbial communities of municipal wastewater-treating anaerobic digesters from USA - AD_UKC048_MetaG (SPAdes) (version 2) | ecosystem: Engineered > Bioreactor > Anaerobic >... | reverse complement strand
GTTTTTCAGAAAATCACGCATCTCTTCTGCCGTCCATACACAGCCTTCATATCCGGGTTCCCAGTCCGGCTCATTCTGTACCGACACTCCATAAAGCGGCGCTCCGTTTGCGGCCATATACAGCGCAAAATCATTCAGGTATTTTGCATAAGCCGATGCACTGTCAGGTATCAGTTTGCCCCCAATAATGTTGTTATTTGTTTTCATCCTGGCCGGAGGGCTCCAGGGAGAAGCAAATACACTGGCCCCGCGTTGGATAGCTGCTTTGGCATGATTTAATTCGGTGGCCCGCCAGGCATCATCTGAGGCTATACGGATACGCAGAAAATTAAGTCCGACCTGCCCGGCACCCGAACCAAAAAGCTGGTCAAAATCTTCCGCTGTGACTGCGGCAGTATTCGGTGGATTAAATACGGTAGCACATCCGAATCCCTGAATGACCTGGTTTTGCTGATTCCCAAATACAGTAATTTCAGCATCAACAGCACTATTGTTGCCCTCATTGTTGTTTCCTCCATTATTCTTTTTACAGGAAAACAATTGTATTACTGTAAAAAAGGGTAACAGTATTTTTAGAAATCGGCTCGGAAACATTAAACTCGTTTTAAAACTAAATATGCGCCGTGCAATACCTTTTTATGATCACTGTTTAGCGTAAAATGCCTTGCTTTACAGAACCGCATTTACTGAAAAAATTTCTTCCGTTATTTATAAAAATTCGACAACAAAGAGGCTAAAAAAACAGGAGGGATGGACATCTCCCTCCTGCTAAAAAAAACAACTGCTCTGCTAAGCCTCTTAAAGTCTTTTATTCAACATGGACGAAACTTAATATCCGGGGTTTTGCGGGAATGCTGGTCCTTCGGTTACCAGGTCAATCTGTTGCTGAGGTATTGGCCTTAACATATTGTAAGGCTGAACGCCAGCCGCTCCCTCGGAATTATGTAACTGTACCCTGGCTACTAAAGTCTTGGTCCTGGAAAGATCCCACCAACGGCAATCTTCGGCAAATAGTTCACGGCTTCTCTCATCCAACAGGAAATCCAATGTAATCTGGGCAGGTGTAATCTGCTGTGCAATTACAGCTGCTGCATATTCTGCCGGTGACTGGTTCAATTTTAAGGCAGCTCTTGTCCGGAGTACATTGATCATGTCAGCTGCATCCTGCATGGTAGCACCGCCTTTGAAAGCGGCTTCTGCTGCAATCAGGTACAAATCGGAGAACCGGAATAAAATAAAGGGTCTGTCAGAATAATCGTTCAGATCAGCCCTTGTTGAATCATTAAACTTCCGGAGATTAGGAAAATAACTGGCTGTATACTTTACGGTAGCCCCGGGAAGATGATCGGGTTCAAAGATAATTCCTTTGAAAGCGGCTCTTTCGGCAGGTGTTACTACCCTGTCCGCAAACCAGATGGCGGTATCAACCGCATTAATTAATTGTCCCCTTGGTGTGGTGGCACCTGGAGATCCTACGGCAGCCATCTGCGTACTGTTTGACAGAAATACAGTCTGGAATGTACCATCAAAACGGGAGTCAGTAGCCCGATTGGCAAATGCCACATCAATAATGTATTTGGTATTGGGCCTGATCCGCTGAAAAGGTCGCCCGTTCCGGATATCCCTTACGCAAACGGAAGCACCACCTCCGGAAGGATAATTGGCATTAACCGTCGGGTAATTGGGACGCCAGAAGAAATTTGATTTATTTTCTGCAGGGCCGGAAGCAAAACTACCAGGAGCTGAATTCTGACCAAATTTTAAATCCTTGGTATGATCAATCACCATCAGCACTTCAGGGCCGTATTCATTTCCTTCTTTGAAAGTATCCCCGAAATAAGGCATGAGGTTTAATCCATAGGTGGCTTTATTATCAATAACACTCCTGGCCGTAGTATAGGCACTGGTAAAGTCTGTCGGTAATGCAGCTGATGACCATGCTCTCCACAGGTAGGTTTTCGCAAGCAGGTACAAAGCAGTTGCTTTATAGGCTGGCTTACCGGTTCCCGCAGCAGGCGTATTGGGTAAGTCGGCCGCTGCTTCGGTAAGGTCAGTGATGATCTGTGCATATACATCCGCTAAAGGCGCCCGGCTATCCGCGGTGGAAGGATCGGTATTAAACGTGGTATGCAGGGGAACTTCTCCAAAAGTAGTCACCAGGTAGAAGTAACAGAAAGCACGCAGGAATTTGGCCTGCGCCAGAATCTGTGTTTTGGTGGCGGCGGGCATATTGGCGTTCGCGCCATATTCAAGTACACCGTTTGCCGTATTAATGTCAATAAACAATCCATTCCAGAAACCGGCGTAATCGTTTGTTGTACTTTTAATCAGGGGATTATTGTACGTAAACCAATGTTGCACATCAGCGGCAGCACCTTTGAGCGATTCATCAGTTCCGGCACTGAATAACTGGGTGAAAATCTGAGTACCCCAATGGCCCCGGAATGAAGAATAAATACCGGCTATACCTCCCTGTATCCCTTCAGGTGTTTTAAAGTATGAGGGATCAATGGAAGCCCTGGGTTGCTCCTCCAGAATTTTCTTACACCCTGTAGCTGTAAACAATACAGCGGCGCAGAGTATCAGGAAGATTTTATTTTTCTGTTTCATATAATTAATAATTTTTTGATTAGAATTTCAGGTTTATTCCAAAAATAAACTGGCGGGTTGGAGGCACACCCATATTCACCGTAATTGCACGGGTTTGTACCGGAGATCCTCCTGCTGTAGAGTTAACCGCATTACCCGTACCGTTACCTTCAGGATCAATACCTAAACCAGCCTTCACGAGTGGAGACCAGAGGATAAACGGATTCTGGGCAGAAACATACACCCTCAGTCCCTGGATTTTTGCCTTCTCAAGTATTCTGTTTGGCAGGTTATAACCCAGGTCGATTGTCCTGATCTTGATGAAAGAACCATCCTGATACGTCAGGGTTGAGGTATAAAGCAATCCGTCGCGGCTCGCATCCGGTTGAGGGAACGCATTGGTAGGATTAGTGGGTGTCCAGTAATCCACCTTATGAATATTTACGCGGCTGTTCAGGAAGAACGGATATCCGTTTGCTCCACCATCTGCTGACAGATAAGTAGCAACCACGGTTTGTCCGAAACGACCAAACATCACGATATTCATATCAAAATTCTTGTATTCAAAATGCTGCGTCATGCCAGCTACAAAATCGGGCTGGAAATCACCAATGATCTGACGGTCGCTGGCACCAATGGAATTGTTCTTGTCCACATCCTCCAGTTTAATGTCGCCAGGTGCAGCACCATAAACAGCCGCTTGTGTTGCTTCACTGGTTTGCCAGATGCCAATTTTTCTTACATCATAAATGGTAGTGATGGGGTGACCAACAAACCAGCCATTCCCGAGGTCCTGCTGTAAGCCCTGCTGCAGGGACACAATTTTCTCCCGGTTGAAGAAACCGGTGAAATCGGTACGCCAGGTAAATCCACCACTGCTTTTACTTTTAATATTCACACTGCTTAAGGTCAGCTCGATTCCTTTGGAGGCCGTAACTCCCACATTGTCCAGAATGGAGTTGGCTCCGTTACTACGGGGAAGGCTTTTGCTTAAGAGAATATCCGTTGTTTTGGTATCATAGTATTCAATACTACCAGAAAGCCGGCTGTTTAATACTGCGAAATCCAGTCCTATATTAAATCCTCTCGTTTTTTCCCAGGTCAGGTTTGGATTCGGCAACGTATTAATGGTATAACCATTCACATAATTGACTAAAGGAGTAGAGCCCTGTCCATAGTTATAGAAACCGGAACTCAGGCTACCCAAAGTTGTATACGGGCCTATACCTGCATTGGAGCTGATACCCAGACCCGCTCTCAGTTTCAGGCTGTTTACAAACTTTAACCCTTCCATGAATCTTTCCTTCTCCATATTCCAACCCAGCGAAACGGCGGGATAGGTCACCCACTGATTTCCTTTGGCCAGTACGGATGATCCGTCTGTTCTGACGGTGGTGGTCAGCAGGTATTTGTCATCAAATGAATAAGTAACACGTCCCATATAACCAATCAGTCCGGACTCACTGTAGCCGGAGGCCTGTGGTGTAACGGTGTTCACTAACTGAAAGTTATAGTCCTGGATATAATCAGCCGGCACGCCCTGTCCGTTGAACTGCTGGGACTGGAATTTATTCTTCTGTACTTCCTGCAAAGCGAGTACCTGTACTTTATGTTTTCCGGCAAATGTGCGGTTATAATCCAGTGAATTATTAATAGTATACTGCCAACCCTCTGCATTGGATTGACTGAGGTTAGCGCCCGCGGTATTCGCGTTACTATTAAACACGTTGTTAGGACCTGTATAATTACTGTTGAAGGTCTGTGACCAGCCAAAACCGAAGGTGGATTTGAACTTAAGGTCCTTCAGTATTTTCACTTCAGCAAAAAAGTTGTGCTGGAACTGATACCGGCGTGAATTCGCTTTAATGATATCATTATTTCCAATAGAAGTCAGCGGGTTAATGGTGGTATTGTCTACGCCTTGCTGGATCGTCGGCTGGAAATTCAGTGTACCATCGTCATTGTAGGGTTTATACAACGGACCAATCCGCATAGCCGTGCCGTATGCGCTGGTGCCAAGCCTTTTCTGATAAATCATCGTATTAAAACTGGTAAAGCCGATTCTTATCCGCTCTGTCATTTTATGATCGATATTCACATTTAATGTATAGCGATCCAGGGCCTGGTCAGGAATTATTCCTGTTTCCCTGAAATAACCAAATCCGAAAAAGTATTGTGTCCGGTCATTACCACCAGCAACATTCAGATCATGCCCGGTTCTGATACCAGTGGTTAACAAAAGATCCTGCCAGTTGGTATTTACACCGGCTGCCAGGTTCGTTTGTTCAATCGCCGTCAGGGCATAAGGAGAAGTAACGTTTGGATTTGTCAGGAAGGCGGGTTGTCCCTGCCGTGCATCTTCCTTATATTTTGCATATTCCTGGCCATTGAATTGCTCCCAGGTATCAATCGCGCTGGAAATCCCTACATATCCATTATAGGTTGTAACGGGCTTTCCGGTTCTACCATGTTTAGTTGTAATGATTATTACGCCATTGGAACCTCTTGAACCAAAAATAGCCGTGGCAGAAGCGTCCTTCAGGATGTCTACCGTCGCAATATTCTCAGGATTTATATCATTCACACTTCCGCCAAAAGCCATCCCATCCACCACAATCAGCGGGTTATTATTACCGGTGATAGAGCGGTTACCCCGGATGCGGATTTCACCACCCGCTCCAATCTGTGAACTATTGTTAACTATATCTACACCAGCCGCACGGCCCTGTAACTGATTAAAGAGGTTCGGTGCCTTAATCTGGTTAAGCGTCTCCCCTTTTACCGTGATAGTGGAACCCGTAACATCTCTTTTACGCTGGGTGCCATATCCCACCACAACCACTTCACCCAGACTACGGGTGGCGGAAACCAAAGTAACACTCATGGTGGCTGACCCGTTCACCGCTACTTCCTGTGTAATAAAGTCAACGGTAGAAATGATCAAGGTCCCGTTAGAAGGTGCTGAAAGGGTAAATTCTCCGTTCTGATTAGTAGTGGTACCGGTATTGGTACCTTTTAAAAGTACTGAAGCACTTTGAGCTGGCTGTCCGTCATCCTTGAGCACCCGTCCTTTAATGGTCAGGTTCTGCGCAAGGGCCTGACCAGCCGTGAGCAGCAACTGGAATAGTACCAGGAGCTGCAGCAATCGTTTTGTAATGTTTGCAGTTTTTTTCATATGTCTGTTTTTGGAAGTGACAAATAAGTAACCTGTTGAATAGAAGAATCGGAATGAAGAATAATTGTCCCTGCGGTAATACGGGAGCATTTGTCCTTGGGGCAGGACCGATGAAAAGCGGTGTTGGATTTCCAATTTTTCATATAGCAGCAAGCAATTTTGGGAGATGAATGATCCATCAAAATCAGGCATCCGGAAACGAATATAGGAATTTTTTTAAAAAATGCAACCGATTGCAATTTTTTTTTAAAATTATGTTGCCGTCCTTTGTAAGCATGGAAGAAGACCGGGATATAACCATTTATGATATCGCTAAATACCTGAACATTTCAGCAACCACGGTTAGCCGCGGACTGAAAAATCATCCGGCGATCAACAAGAACACCCGTAAGAAAATTGCCGAAGCGGCCAGGCGGCTGGGCTATCGTTCCAATATGTTTGCCAGCAGTTTACGTAGCAAAAAAACCAACACAATCGGGGTTATCATCCCCCGCATTAACAGCTATTTTATGGCCTCCGTACTCGCCGGTATGGAAGATGCAGCCAGCCTGAAAGGCTACACGTTAATTATCAACCACTCGAATGAAAGCATGGAAAAGGAAAAGGCCAATGCCCTTACCATTTTCAATAAACGGGTGGATGGCCTCCTGATTTCCACCGCCTTTGACACGGATAATATCGACCACCTGGACCCATTTTTCCGCAAAAACATTCCCGTGGTTTTCTTTGACCGTTCCTGGCCTCATAAAGACACTATAGCGGTTGAAATCGACAATGTTCAGGCCGGTTATAATGTTACCAAACATTTACTGGATCAGGGTTTCAGGAAAATCATCCACCTGGCAGGTAACCTACGCAGAAATGTGTATGCCGACCGGCTGACGGGCTATAAAAATGCCCTGCAGGAAGCAAAGATCCCCTTTGATGACAAACGGGTCCTGTTCTCCCCGCTGACCGAAAAAGCAGGCGCAGAAATAGCCGCGAAAATTCTTTCCATGAAAGAAAAAGACCGGCCGGATGCAGTGTTTGCAGCCAACGATACATCGGCCGTATTCTGCATGCTGGCGCTGAAAGAAGCCGGCATCCGGATTCCACAGCAAATCGGATTCGCCGGTTTTAATAATGACCCGATCAGTCAGGTAGTGTCACCTAAATTAACCACAGTGAACTACCCCGGATACCGGGTCGGAGAAACGGCCGTAACGCACCTGATCCTCCACCTGGAGGGTATAGCAGATATGAAAACCACACCAAAAATCATCCTGAGATCAGAATTAATTATCAGAGCGTCCTCACAAAAAAAGAAATCTTCGTAATTTACTTTTTTTTCCGAATTTCATGCAACCGATTGCAATATGAAACCCAAAAAAGATATAACGATCTATGATATCGCCCAGCGATTATCGCTCTCTTCCGCTACTGTAAGCCGTGCCTTGCAGGACCACCCTGCTATTAATAAAAACACGCGGAAAAAGATCCAGCAAACAGCAAAAGACCTGGGTTACCGTCACAATACTTTTGCCAGCAGCCTGCGAAAGCAAAAAACAAATACAATCGGGGTGATCGTTCATGAGTTGAACAGTAACTTCATCACTTCAGTACTGGCAGGAATTGAAAAAGTCACCACCGAGGCAGGATATGACCTGATCATTGCACACTCATCAGAAAGCTATACCAAAGAAGCAGCCAACGCATTGAACCTCTTCCATAAAAGGGTGGACGGTCTGATTGCCTCGTTGGCTTTTGATACAAAAGACCTGGACCACTATAAGTCCTATGAAGAGAAAGGCATCCCGGTGATTTTCTTTGACCGGGTGGAGGAAAAAAGTGAAAGCACCAAAGTCATTATTGATAACTATAAATGCGGCTACCAGGCCACCCGGCACCTGATTGAACAGGGATGTAAAAAGATTGTACTCGTTACCGCCAGTCTCAAACGTAACGTATACGCCCAACGCCATAAAGGATACACGGATGCCCTCTATGACAGTGGTATCACCTACGAAAAAGAACGGGTACTGATCAAAGACCTGAGTGAACAATGTGGGGTAGAAGCGGCGCTGCAGATATTGAAAATGAAACCGTTGCCGGACGGCGTATTTATCACCAACGATTTCTCTGCTGCCGTTTGTATGCGTACCCTCCGGGAACATGGTGTACGGATTCCGGAAGACATCGCCATTGTAGGTTTTAACAATGATGCCATCAGTAAATTGGTGGAACCACAAATGACCACCATTGATTACCCCGGTATTGATATGGGTGAAATAGCCGCCCGCAACCTGATCAATCACCTGAAAGGTCTAAGTGACCTGAAACATACCAACACCATTGTTGTCCGTTCGGATCTGATTATCCGGAGCTCCTCCCTGAAAAATAAAAAATGAAACTCATCCGCCAGATATGAAAAAGCTATTAATTGCCTCCCTCCTTTTTCTATCCTTCAGCACGGCCTTTGCTGAAAACGGATACGACTTATGGCTCCGCTACTTAAAAATCACCCATACCGGAACACTTGTCCAATACAAAAAACAGGTCAGTTCGCCTGCCTTGGCCGGCAGTTCTCCTACCCTGCTTGCTGCAAAAGAAGAATTACAAAAAGGGCTTAGCGGTTTGCTTGGCTATCGTATACCGGTCAATAATTCCATTACCACTAAATCCACGCTGGTAATCGGCGTAGCGGGAACCCCATCCCTCAGGCTCACCCCGGCAAATGAAAAAAAACTGATCAGCCTCGGAAGTGAAGGCTTCCTGATAAACAGTGATAAAAAAGACAATGGCTGTATCCTGATCACAGCGAATACGGATTTAGGGATCCTCTATGGGGTTTTCCATTTTCTGCGCCTGATGCAAACCCAACAGGATCTCCGGCAGCTTGACATAGTTTCCATTCCCCGATTAAAACTCCGGCTGCTTAATCATTGGGATAACCTGAACAGAACAGTCGAAAGAGGGTATGCGGGTTTCAGTATCTGGGACTGGCATAAACTACCGGGCTATGTAGACAAACGATACATTGATTATGCCAGGGCCAACGCCTCCATTGGTATCAACGGGGCGGTATTAAATAACGTAAATGCCAATGCACTCATCCTGACCAGCCAATACCTGCAGAAAGTAAAAATTTTAGCCGATGTATTTCGCCCCTACGGCATTAAAGTTTATCTCTCTGCAAAATTCAGTTCACCCATTGAAACAGGTAAATTAAAAACAGCCGATCCCCTGAATGAAGAAGTCAGGCAATGGTGGAAAGACAAAGCCAAAGAAATCTATTCACTGATTCCTGACTTTGGCGGATTCCTGGTCAAAGCAAACAGTGAGGGACAACCCGGTCCGCAGGATTACAAAAGAACCCATGCAGACGGTGCGAATATGCTGGCAGATGCCGTAGCCCCCTATAAAGGAAATGTGATCTGGCGGGCTTTTGTATACGCCTCCGAAAACCCGGTGGACCGCCATAAACAGGCCTATGATGAATTTGTGCCGCTTGACGGACAGTTCAGGAATAACGTGATGGTACAGGTGAAAAACGGCGCGATTGATTTTATGCCCAGGGAACCCTTTCATCCCCTTTTTGGCGCCATGCCCCGCACACCCCTGATGCCTGAATTTCAGATTACCCAGGAATATACAGGACAATCCACGAATCTTGTATACCTCGCTCCGATGTTTAAAGAAGTACTGGAAAGTGATACCTATAGTAACGGACCTGGCAGTACCGTTGCCCACATCATTGATGGCAGTACGAATCAAGATCGCCTGAACGGAATGGCCGGCGTATCCAATATCGGAAATGATATCAACTGGTGCGGCCACCCGTTTGCACAAGCCAACTGGTATGCATATGGAAGATTATGCTGGGACTACAGACTGAGCAGCGCGGCCCTCGCAGAAGAATGGTTACGCAGTACTTTCTCCAATGATTTGCAATTTATAACACCGGCCAGATCGATGATGCTGGAAAGCCGGGAAACGATGGTGAACTTTTCTAACCCGCTGGGATTACACCATATCATGGGGGCAAATGGACATTACGGACCTGGTCCCTGGGTCAGCTTCTTAAACAGGCCGGAATGGAATTCCGTCTATTACCATAAAGCGGATAGTATTGGCGTCGGATTTAACCGGACCCAAAGTGGCAGTAACGCAATTGCACAATATTTCCCCGAGGCAAGGAAACAATGGGAAGACCTTAAAACGATAGACGAAAAGTACCTGTTGTGGTTTCACCATGTCCCTTGGACGTACCCTACCAAAAGCGGCCGCTCCCTCTGGAATGAACTCTGCTACCGTTATTACACCGGGGCCGACCAGGTGAAAGAGATGCAGCAAACATGGGACCGGCTAAAAACTTTTGTAGACCCGGAACGGTTTTCTCACGTGAAGCAGCTATTGGCTATTCAACAGGAAGAAGCAATCTGGTGGCGTAATTCCTGTTTACTGTACTTCCAGACCTTTAGTAAAATGCCGATACCGGCAAACTATGAACAACCTGATAAAACTCTTGAGTACTATAAAAGCCTGCGTTTCCCATTTGCACCGGGCAACTGACGGGAATCAAGGCTGACCTTGTTTTCAATAAGCCGGTAATAATACAGGCATTAATACAGCTGAGCAAAGACGAAAACAGGTTATTGTATCCTGAAATATTTTTCGTGGAAATGAAGCCGGAATAAAGTGATCAATGACCAGTATCTTCTGAAGACCCGCACCCTGATTTTGCAATCGGTTACAACCGGGAAATTAAACCATGAATGATATTGCCATGAAATCAATGCTAAAAAATGTTATCGTCCTGTTCTTTTTAAACAGCATGACCGCGTATGGGCAACAGCCCTTGAAAAACGAATCCCTCAATTACCAACAGGTAAACACATACATGAATCCGGTGTTACCGGGCGATCACCCCGACCCAACCTTAATAAGAATCGGGAAGGACTTTTACCATTGCGGATCATCTTTTCATTTCAACCCATACCTGCCCATCTATCATTCAACCGACATGGTACACTGGGAAATTATCAGCCGGGTGGTCCCCTCCTCTAAAGCCGCATTTGTTGCCGATCGTCCCTCCGGGGGAATCTGGCAAGGCGCGATCACTTATTTCTATGGTTCCTACTGGATTTATTTTTCTTCCGGTGGTCAATGGTTTTGTAAAGCGGATTCCCCCTACGGTCCATGGTCTGAACCGGTACAGGTTATAACCAATCCGGTTACAGGTCCGTTAGGATACGACAACTCTATTTTTATCGATGATGATGGCAAGCCTTATATGGTAATTAAAAACGGCCAGAAGGTAAACCGATTACAGGCACTCGGAAAAGACGGGCAGCTGACCGACACGGTGATCAACCTGGACTGGATCAATCAAAACCTGCAGTACAGCTGGGCAGAAGGACCGGTGATGTGTAAACGAAATGGCTGGTATTTCTATTTCCCCGCGGGAGATGTATCCGGTGGTCAGTATGTCATGAGAACCCGTGAACTCACCGCCGATTCCACCAAATGGGAAAGACTGGGTGAATTTTTTAAACCGATTGCTGACCCACACACAGGATTCCGGAGACCCAATCATATTGCGGCCCCGCTTCAACTGGAAGACGGAACCTGGTGGACCATTGGACAGAGTTATGAAAAATATGATCCCGATGACTGGTCCGGATCCGGAAGGCAAACCTCGCTTTACCCGGTAATATGGGAAGCTGATCGTCCCTTGGGAATGGCCCCCACCACCGCACCTGTTCCTAAACCCAACTTACCCAAATCAGGCATCGCCTGGCGAAGTGTGCTGAGTGATTATTTTGACAGTCCCCTATTAAAACTGGATTGGCATTTCCTGAACAGAAAAGCAGCCGGCAGTTATTCCCTCACTGATAGAAAAGGCTGGGTCCGGTTAAAAGGAGATACCAGTCGTGCCCACCTGGTTCAGAAAGAAACGGATCATTTTTACACGGCGATCACAAAAATGGAAATGGATGCCACCGATAGCCTTGCCAAAGCCGGCATTTACCTGACTAACGGAAATCAGAAAGTGATGGCCCGTTTATACAGTACGTATGATAACGGAAATAAACTCGTGCTGCAATGTGATACAGCGATCCGTATTATTCCAAATCCATACGGGAAAACAGTCTGGCTCAAAATCGAAAGGAATGGCCATGAACTATACGGCTATTATAGCAGCAATGGTAAAACCTGGATGTCCGCGGGTCTTCCGGTCAGTACCATTAATCTCGATAAAACACAACCCAATTATAATTCCTGGGTGGGAACCAGTGTCGGACTTTTTGCAGAGGGCAAAATGGCTGACTTTGATTTATTTGTCTGTAAAGACGGCTATTCTCCCCTTCCGGCACACAGCTACAGTAATTATTTTGGCATTCAGATAATCACTGAAAATTCCAAAAAAATCATTACCAGCAGCACGGAAAACGGTGGATGGTTCATGCTGTCTGGTGTGGAACTGGGAAAAAAGACACCCAGGGCTATAGAAATTACAGTTTCAACCGAAACAAAAGCAACAGTTGAAATATGGGCCGATGACCTGAGTACGGGAAAAAGACTGGCTGTGATCTCAGTCCCCGATACCGGAAAAAACAACTGGCAGGTCATCCGCAAAGCGGTTTCGAAATCTACCGGGCATCATGATCTGTATTTCAGGATAATGCCAGGAACACCGGCCTCCGTAAAAATCAGCAGTGTACAATTTATTCAATAGCAATAAGAATCTCTGAATCCCGAATTTCAGTTCAGTCAAAAAGGTTAAACGGTTTTACTTATGAAAAAGCAATTGGCATTACTACTTATTCTGGGTAGTCTGTACTGTTCAATATCGGCACAGGTCCCTCCTCCTGCAGTGGGGTTTGATACCGTACGTGCTTCCATCGCACATGGCACGGTGGACACGTTGATTTATCCATCAAAAACAGTTGGGGTAAAAAGAAAAGTCACCATTTATACCCCGCCAGGCTATTCCAAAAAAAACAAATACCCGGTTCTGTATCTGCTTCACGGCATTGGCGGGGATGAGAAGGAATGGCTGAACGGAGGCCAACCCCAGATCATATTGGACAACCTGTATGCTGAGGGAAAAACTGAACCGATGATTGTGGTCATGCCCAATGGCAGGGCTATGAAAGACGATCGTGCCACCGGTAATATTATGGCCCCTGATAAAGTACAGGCTTTTGCCGATTTTGAAAAAGACCTGTTAACCGATCTCATTCCATTTGTGGAGAAGAAATACCCTGTCCTGGCGGATAAGGATCACAGAGCAATAGCCGGTCTCTCGATGGGCGGCGGTCAATCCCTGAATTTTGGTTTAGGTAATCTGGATGTATTTTCATGGGTCGGTGGGTTTTCATCTGCACCAAATACAAAACCACCACAGGAATTGTTGCCGGATGCCGAAGCAGCAAGAAATAAACTAAAACTACTTTGGATTTCATGTGGTGCCAGTGACGGACTGATAGCTTTCAGCAAAAGAACACACGACTATTTTGAGAAGAGTAATGTGCCGCATATCTACTTTATTGAACCCGGCGGGCATGATTTTAAAATCTGGAAAAGCAGTTTATTTATGTTCTCTCAGCTGATCTTTAAGCCAGTTGATGCTACAAGTTTTCCAAAATATCCGGTAGCCGGCGCACCAGCCTCCACCAATATCCGGAATGGGGCCTATCCCCAGGTGCTAAGCGACAGTCGGGTAAAATTCAGTATAAAAGCCCCTGATGCAAAGAAAATACAGATAGACCTTGGAAGAAAATATGACTTAATAAAAGATGACAATGGTTTGTGGACGGTCATCACTGACTCAATAAGTGAAGGATTCCATTATTATTCTCTTTTAATTGATGGTGTGGCGGTAGCCGACCCTGCCAGTGAATCCTTTTACGGGATGGGCAGAATGGCCAGTGGTATTGAAATTCCTTTTGCCGGCGGCAATTATTACAGTACCAGGAATGTGCCACATGGGGATATCAGGATCAAACGATACTATTCAAGAATCACCAACAGTTGGAGACAATGCTATGTGTATACACCACCCGCATATGACTCCACTAACACGACAAAATTTCCGGTGCTCTACCTTTTGCATGGTGGCGGTGAAGATCAGCGGGGCTGGGCACAACAGGGAAAAACGGACCTCATACTCGACAACCTGATTGCGGCAAAAAAAGCAAAGCCAATGATCATAGTGATGATGGATGGAAATTTTGGCAGCGGTGGACTCAGGCAATTCGGAGAACAATCGTTGAAAACTTTTGAAAACGAACTGAAACAAGTCCTGATCCCCTTCATCGAAACCAATTTCCGTACAGAAACGGATGCCAGTAGCCGGGCATTAGCCGGACTGTCCATGGGCGGTTTACAAACTTTGTATGCCGGATTCAAAAACACCTCACAGTTTGCTTATCTCGGTATTTTCAGTTCCGGCTTTTGGGCCAATCAACCAGCCCTTTCTTCCCCGCTTTATGATTTTATGAAAGAGAACAGCAGCCAGATAAACAGCAACCTGAAAAGTTGCTGGATCTCGATGGGCGGTAAAGAAGATATCGCTTACAATAACTGCAAAATAATGATGAGCCGTTTTGATGAAATGGGTATAAAATATAGTTACAGTGAATACCCGGGTGGTCATACCTGGCCGGTCTGGAGGAATAATCTGTACCAGTTTGCACAAATTCTTTTTAGATAATTTCCTACATAGCAAATAGCGTTTGATGAAAAAAAATGTAGCCTATAACTTATTGATACTGCTGACCGGCCTGCTAATAAATGCTGGTATACGGGCACAACCATTTCCTTTTCAGAATCCGGCACTGACAGTGGAAGAAAGGGTTAAAGATTTAATGTCCCGGCTAACCCTCGAAGAAAAAGCTTCCCTGATGTTTGACCAGTCACCGGCCATTCCACGCCTCGGGATCAATAAATTCAACTGGTGGAGTGAAGCCTTGCATGGACTGGCCAATAATGACAGCGTGACTGTTTTCCCGGAACCGATTGGTATGGCCGCTTCTTTTAATGATGAGCTGGTTTACCGGGTATTCAATGCCACTTCCGATGAAGTTAGGGCTAAATATCACCAGGCCTTACGTGATGGAAAAGAAAACAGAAGATTCCTGAGTCTATCTGTCTGGACCCCCAATATCAATATCTTCCGTGACCCCCGTTGGGGAAGAGGCCAGGAAACCTATGGCGAAGACCCCTTTCTTACTTCCCGCATGGGGCTTTCCGTGGTCAAAGGACTTCAGGGACCAACTGAATCAAAATACCGTAAGCTTTTAGCTTGTGCCAAACACTTTGCGGTGCATTCGGGTCCGGAGTGGAGCCGGCATGTTTTGAATCTGAATAAAATTAATCCAAGGGATTTATGGGAAACTTATTTACCGGCATTTAAATCACTTGTTGTTGACGGTGAAGTGCGCCAGGTAATGTGCGCCTACCAGCGGCTGGATGATGAGCCTTGTTGTGGAAATACCCGGTTACTACAAACCATTCTGCGTGACACCTGGGGTTACAAGTATATAGTTGTATCTGATTGCGGCGCAATCACGGATTTTTATACCAGTCATAAAACCTCTTCTGATGCCGTGCATGCTTCCTCCAAAGCCGTATTGGCCGGCACAGACATTGAATGTGTCTGGCAGGGTTATGCCTATGCCAGTTTACCAGACGCTGTATTCAATGGACTCATTACTGAAAAGCAGATAGACGAACATCTTTTTAAAGTCCTGTCCGGACGATTTGAATTAGGGGATATGGATGCCGCAAAGGATGTACCCTGGGCGAATATTCCGTTCACGGTAGTCAACAATACCGAACATCAAAAACTGGCCCTGGATATGGCCCGGGAATCCATGACCCTGTTGCAAAATAAAAACAATATCCTCCCGCTGAATACCAGGCTGAAGAAGATAGCCGTCATTGGACCCAATGCGGCGAACGAACCCATGCTTTGGGGCAATTATAATGGAACCCCGGTGAGGACAATCAGCATACTAAATGGTCTCTATTCAAAACTTCCGGCCAATTCTGTTGTGTATGACAAAGCCTGTGATCTCGTGGAAAACAAAGTAACCCTCAGTTATTTTTCCAATACCGGTATCCATGGGCAAAAAGGATTTAAAGCCACTTATTGGAATAACCGGGAACGGTCCGGTGAACCTGTTACCATTGTACAGATGACAAATTCCTTTAAAATCACCACGGCTGGCGATCATGAATTTGCTTCCGGCGTGAAACTGGAAGGGTTTTCAGCCAAATATGAAACGGAATTTACGGCGCCGGCTACTGAAGAAATTGTGTTTAAATCCGGAGCAACCGGTTATTTCGAATTGCTGGTAAATGGCCAATCACTAAGCAGGTATAATAACTGGCGGACACTCCCATCCAGAATTGCCTACCCCGTAGAAAAGGGAAAAACCTATCAGATTGAGATCAGATATGCTCAGCTGAATAACTGGCAAGCCAACCTTGAATTTGATTTTGGCAAAGAAGTCGATATTGATTTCAACAACCTTATCCGGAAACTGAAAGGGATTGACATCGTGATTTTTGCCGGCGGGCTAAGCACACAACTGGAAGGAGAAGAAATGCCTGTCAATTATCCGGGCTTTAAAGGAGGCGACCGTACCGATATCCAATTACCGGAAGTACAACGCCAGTGCCTGCAGGCATTGAAAGCCGCAGGCAAAAAAGTGATATTTGTTAACTGTTCCGGTTCAGCCATTGGCCTTGTCCCGGAAACAGAAAGTTGTGAAGCCATCCTGCAGGCCTGGTATGGTGGCGAGTCGGGTGGCCAGGCGGTGGCCGATGTACTCTTTGGAGATTATAATCCTTCCGGCAAACTCCCGGTTACCTTTTATAAAGACACGACTCAACTGGCAGATTTTGAAGATTATTCCATGAAAGGCAGGACCTACCGGTACATGACCACCGATCCACTTTTCCAATTCGGATTTGGATTAAGCTATACCCGTTTTAAGATTGGGGAGGCCAGTCTGGATAAAACGAAAATAAAAGCAGGCGAAGAATTGAATCTTACCGCCCCGGTTACCAATACCGGCAACCGGAATGGTGTTGAAATAGTTCAGGTCTATATAAAAAAAGTGAATGATCCTGACGGGCCGGTGAAAACACTGAGGGGTTATAAACGAGCTGCTGTAGAACCCGGAAAAACGACAGTGGTAACTATTCCGCTGAATTCATCTGCATTTGAATTTTATGATGCCACCCAATTAAAAATGGCTGTAACACCGGGGGAATATGAAATATGGTATGGGAACAGTTCAGCTATAACAGATTTAAAAATGATCCGTATAAACATTTTATAAGAATTAATAAAAAAAGCCCAAACATATCGACTACATGATTAATAGTTAAAGGATTTGAAATGAACCGTAAAATAACACGCTTACTACTCCCCTTATTCCTGACGAATTTAGCATTGAATGCACAGGTAATGAATAAAATGCCAGCTGTGCCTAACCCTAAACCAGTGGATAGTGTGCTGATGGGAGATTGGAAATCATTTCCGGAATTAAAACTCAACTTACCGGTTACCCCCGGACCTTTTGAGCCAACCTGGGAATCGATTGAAAAAAACTATCCCGGCGAACCCGCCTGGCTTCGGGAAGCCAAATTTGGCATCTGGGTCCATTTTGGTCCGCAATCCGCAGGTGAAAGCGGCGATTGGTATGCACGTCGTATGTACGTGCAGGGCTCAAAAGCTAACAACAATCATCTAAATAAATACGGCCACCCTGCTGACGTGGGCTATAAAGAAGTGCTGCGTGATTGGAATCCTATAAAGCTGGATCCTGCAAAACTGACCAAAATTTATCGCGATGCAGGTGCTAAATATCTGATGATACAGGTCGTGCATCATGATAATTATGATTTGTGGAATTCAAAATACCAGCCCTGGAATTCGGTGAATATTGGCCCTAAAAGAGACTTATTGGGTGAATGGGCCAAAGCCTGTCGCGCAGACGGAATGCGTTTTGGAGTAACCTTCCATCATGAATACAGCTGGTGGTGGTGGCAAACGGCTTTTGGCAGTGATTCATCCGGCGAAAAGAAAGGTGTTCCATACGACGGAACCCTTACCCTGGCAGATGGAAAAGGAAAATGGTGGGAAGGCTATGATCCGAAAATGCTTTACGGAATAGATTTGAGAGAATACAAAGGGGTGGAACAAAAAGCACATCAGGACTGGTCTCCAGCCCCTGCTGGCATATTTATCAATCACCTTGATTATGCAAAATGGTATGCCACCAACTGGGCCCTCCGGATGATGGATGTAGTGGAACATTATGACCCGGATTTCATTTACACTGATGGTACTGTTCAGGGGCCATTCACCGGATATGGCACCGGTACAGGAATTAAAGCGGATGCCATGCAGCATGTGATGGCTGATTTCTATAACCGGACCTTAAAACGCCGTGGGCTGGTTAACACATTCAGTATAGTTAAATTCCGCAACAAAACGAACGGCACCGTGAATACGGAAGAATTTGGTATTCCTTCATCTATAAATACGTATCAGCCCTGGATTGGTGAAGCGCCTGTAGGAGACTGGTTTTACGCACCCGGATTTACCTATAATTCAGACATGATGATCCGTTATGTGATTGAAGCGATTGCCAGGGATGGGAATGCTGCGCTCTGCATATCCATCTTGCCAGATGGGTCGCTGGATGAAGGCAGCCTTAAAATGCTGAATGAAGTAGGTAACTGGATGCGCATGAATGGCGAAGCGGTCTATGGCAGCCGTGCATGGAAAATTCCGGGTGAAGGTGAACAGATAAATGGAAAACTTAAAATGCTGCCGGGAGGAGCATTAAACCGGAAGCAGGCCGAATTCAGTTTCTCTACTATGGATTTTCGCTTTACTACCGGCAAAAACAATTCCCTGTATGCTTTCTGTATGACTGTACCAGCCCCTGGTACCCGGTTAGTCATCCGATCAATAGGAACGGATTCCGCATTTCTCGGCAAACCGGTGAAGCAAGTGTCCTTACTAGGACACAAAGGAAAACTGAAATGGAAGCAGGAAAAAGATGGGCTGATGATTATTTGCCCCGCAAAAATGATGTACAAAACCGCAATTGTATTTAAAATTGATTAGTCAGTAACAGCGATTATAAAAAATGAGGATAAAATCATTCATACTACTTTTTCTGATACCATCTCTGGCAGCCGGTCAGTCATATAAACAATATAGACTTCTGAAGGACCGGCTAGTCATTGAGCTTACTGAAGGGACTATGAATATAATTCCCCTTTCAGCTAAAGCGATTAGAATACAATGGGAAAAAGGGCTCCAAAAAGAAGAAAATGAGCTTATTCTTAACAGGCCCCTTCAAATCCAACCTGTTAGTTTTTCAGAAAACGACTCTTCTTTAAAACTGAGTACTGCTTCCATAACGGTCAGTTTCAACAAACAGAATCTGGCAATACTCTTCACCGACAAATCCGGGAAAATTTTCCTGAGTGAAAAAGCCGGAAGCCGCAAACTAACAGACACAAAAACCGGAAGTACCGCCTGCTACATTGCAGAACAGGGATTTATTTCACCGGAAGATGAATCTCTTTTTGGCCTTGGACAGTTCCAGGACGGCCATTTTAATCTCAGAAATATATCCCGAAAATTAGTTCAGGTAAATACCCAGATCGCCATCCCTTTTTTATATTCAAGTAAGGGTTATGGTATCTTATGGCACCAGTATGGCCTCACCCATTTTAATCCGGCCGATAACACAATTTTACTCACCAAAAAAGACAGTCTGACAAGTGAAACGGGGATGACAGAAGTAACCACCACATCCGGCACACAAAAAGTCAGTCGTCAGCAATCTGTATATACAGGAAAATTTTCTGTCGAACAGGATGGCACGTATTTCATGATGCTGGACATGGGAAGTATGGAAAGCCGGCATTTGCTTATAATTGATGGCACACCAGTCATCGATCAGTCTAATCTTTGGCTCCCTCCTGCAGCAGGTATGCCTGTTACACTAAAAGCCGGGGAACATATAGTACAGGTGGTATGCAAAACTACAAATACGCCTTCCCTTTCATGGCGTTTAACTACCCGTGAAATAATACTCCGTTCCCCAAATGCAAAATCACTTGATTATGTGGTGTTTTATGGAAAAAGTGCTGATGAAGTAATCGGAGCGTACAGAAATCTATCAGGCAATGTACCCATGCTCCCGCTATGGGCCTATGGATTCTGGCAATGCCGTGAACGGTATACTTCTGGCAAACACCTTGTTGAAACCGTTAAAGAATTCAGAAAAAGAAAACTACCGGTAGATGTCATCGTCCAGGACTGGCAGTACTGGGGCAAACATGGATGGGGGGTTCCGCAGTTTGATACAACCAACTATCCCAACCCGGAGGGCTTCATAAATGAACTACATAATCTGCATGCTAAGTTCTCCATCTCTGTATGGGAAAACATGGATAAAAAATCATCAGTGGCACAAGAATATGTTTCAAAAAATCTTTATATACCAAACAGCCCATGGATCGACATCTTTAATCCTGAGACACAAAAAACGCATTGGAATGTGTTAAACAAAAATCTGTTCCGCCTGGGAGTTGACAGCTGGTGGATGGATGCCACTGAACCCGAAAATGATGCATTAACAGGCAAACAAACCTATTTAGGATCAGGTGACCTTTACCGCCTGACCTATCCGTTATTTGTAAGTAAAGCAGTATATGAGGGTCAACGAAATACTGATCCAACAAAACGGGTGGTGATCCTGACCCGGTCTGCATTTGCCGGACAACAACGATATGGCACCATTAACTGGTCAGGGGATATCGGGTGGAACTGGGATAGTTATAAAAGACAGATTGTGGCGGGTCTTCACTACAACTTAACCGGCATGCCTTACTGGACAACAGATATCGGTGGTTTCTTCCGCCCTGGCAATGGCCAATATACCGATCCTCAATACCATGATATACTCACCCGCTGGTTTCAATGGGGCGTATTTAACCCGATCTTTCGCATACATGGATATCAGACCGAAACTGAACCCTGGAAATACGGGGAACAGGTGGAAAGCAACATGAGAAAAATGATGAATCTACGGTACCGTCTGCTGCCCTATATTTATTCTTCCGCATGGCTTGTTTCACAAAAAGGCTCTACTCTGATGAGACCACTTGTTATGGATTTCAGTGAGGATCCGCTGGCCGTTTCACAGGCTTATCAATATATGTTTGGGAAAAGCATTCTCGTAGCCCCTGTAACTGCTCCGAACACTAATACCTGGGATGTATATCTACCCAAATCAACCGCCTGGTATGACTTCTGGACAGACAAAAAGTATATGGGTGGACAGTCCGTTAAAGCACCCGCGCCAACCGATAAAATTCCACTGTTTGTAAAAGCAGGAGCCATTATTCCGTTTGGTAAAGAAATGCAGTACACAGGGGAAAAGCCAAACGACACCCTCGAAATCAGAATTTACACCGGTGCCGACGGTACATTCAGTCTGTATGAAGATGAAGGGGATAACTATCAATATGAAAAAGGTATGTATACCATTATTCCCTTTCATTGGCATGAAAAAAAACAAACATTAACGATCGGGACAATAAACGGAAGTTACCCCGGGTATTTAAAAAGAAGAGCATTTTCAGTTGTATTTATCAGTGAGGGCAATATATCCGCTGCTTATCCGGGTCACAAAAATAAAATGGTTTTTTACAACGGAAAAAAAATAACCCTGATAAACCAATTGTAAGCCTTGAAAAATCAATATATCATCTCAGTATTTCTTAACAAATGAATGCAAAAACAAAAATAACCTCAATATTATACAACAAAACAACCAGTCGTCTGATTATTTTGACAGCTGTGATACTACTCTGCCAACCCATGGTTCAGGCTCAGGTACCACCCGGAAATGCCAAAAAAATCAGCCCGGATCTGTTCGGCCTTTTCTTTGAAGACATCAATTATGCAGCTGACGGTGGTTTATATGCCGAGCTGGTACAAAACCGTTCTTTTGAATACAATCCGACGGAGAGAAAGGAATGGCACCCCTTATATAATTGGGATTATTTCACCAGCGGATATTCTTATGGGAATGTGAATATTGAAACCAGCCAACCTGTTCACCCCAATAATCCGCATTATACCGTATTGGAGGCTGAACATATTTATCAGCAGGATGGAAGTGTGGGCATCAAAAATCAAGGCTTTGACGGCATCGTGGTTAAAGCCGGCAATTTGTATCAGTTTTCAGTATTTGCAAAACAACTCAGCATTCAGCCGGTCACCTTAAAGATCAGTTTGCAAAACAGGAAGGGGGAAGTACTTGCAGAACAAAATCTGACTGTTTCTTCTATCCAGTGGGGAAAGCAAACGGCAGTGCTTCAACCATCAGCAGACTATGACACAGCCTCGCTGGTGATTGCCCTGGTCAGCAAAGGCAAGATTGCGCTTGATGTTGTTTCCCTATTTCCTGAAAAAACATTCAAAAAAAGACCCAATGGTATGCGGGCCGACCTGGCACAATTGTTAGCTGATATGAAACCGGCCTTTATACGTTTTCCAGGAGGCTGCCTGGTGCATGGTGATGGCTTAGGGAATATGTATCGCTGGAAAAACACCATCGGTCCGCTTGAACAACGGGTGGAACAACGGAATATCTGGGGCTACCACCAGACAGGCGGATTGGGCTATTATGAATACTTCCAGTTCTGTGAAGACATTGGTGCTAAACCTTTGCCTGTATTACCAGCCGCTGTCAGTTGTCAGAATTCAGGAGGCACCTGGCGTATCGGCGGTACCGGGCAAAGAGCCTTACCCCTGGAAGATATGCAGGACTATATACAGGAAGTTCTGGATCTGATTGAATGGGCAAACGGACCCGTGAACTCCACCTGGGGCAGTAAAAGAGCTGCAGCAGGTCATCCGGCTACTTTCAATCTGCAATACATAGGTATAGGTAATGAGGAAAAAATCACGCCGGAATTTGAACAACGGTTTAAACTGGTCCATGATGCAGTTAAAGCCAGGTACCCGGAGATAACGGTGATCGGTACCAGCGGACCTTTCCATTCCGGAGAAGATTTTGATAAAGGATGGGCCTTCGCAAAAAATCAACAGGTAAAGGTCGTAGATGAACATTATTATGTACAACCGGAATGGTTTATCTCTAATCAATACCGGTATGACAATTACCCCCGGAGTTCCGGTAATGTATACCTTGGTGAATATGCTTCCTGGGGCAATCAGTTGAAGAATGCGTTAGCTGAAGCTGCCTTCATGACAGGGCTTGAACGGAACGGAGATGTGGTACAATTAGCTTCTTATGCGCCTTTATTCGCAAAGAAGAATAATACTCAATGGAAGACCGACATGATCTTCTTTGATAATACCCGTTACTACCTGACGCCGAATTACCATGTGCAGAAATTGTTCAGTGTGAATAAAGGCGACCGGTACCTGAACAATATCATCCAAAAAGAGGATCGTGATACCAGCATTGCCGCCTCCGCAACCGGAGATAGCCGAACAGGAGATATTATCCTCAAACTGGTCAATACCGGAAAGGACAAGAAAACAATCGCGACAGATCTGACAGGATATAAATATTCATCGGACGGAGTGAAGATACTACTGATCGGGACTGCGGATCAGCAAAATTCATTCAGTGATCCGGATGCAGTAAAACCGGATCAAGGGCCAATAGCCATAAAGAAAAAAATGAATATTGAGTTACCGCCCATGTCGCTTATGGTGATCCGGATCAAAACACTTAAATGAGTAATAGAAAATGAGATCGCTTTTTTTGCTGATACTAACAATACAAGTGACATGGCAGACCGGTAATGCCCAGAACCCCGTCATTTATGCCGATGTACCGGATCTCTCCATGATCCGGGTTGGTAACACTTATTACATGAGCAGTACGACGATGCATATGAGTCCGGGTGTACCCATTATGAAGTCAACCGACCTGGTCAACTGGAAGATTATCAATTACGCTTATGATACACTGGCGGATGTGGATGCACTGAACCTGAACAATGGCAAAAGCGCTTATGGCCGCGGCTCCTGGGCAAGCTCGATCCGATATCACAAGGGCTCTTATTATGTGTCTACCTTTTCATCAACCACCAATAAGACCTATATCTATACCACCAAAAATATTGAAAAAGGCCCCTGGGAAAGAAGTTCATTTAACCCCTCCTATCATGATCACTCGCTTTTCTTTGATGAGGATGGCCGTGTTTATCTATTATTCGGGAACGGGAAACTCGGCCTTGTTGAATTGGAGAATGATTTGTCCGGTGCTAAAGAGGGGGGAATACATAAAGTTGTAATTGAAAATGCCAGTCTGCCCGCCGGCACCAATATAGGGCTGGGTGCTGAAGGTTCACAACTCATAAAGAAAGATGGTTATTATTACCTGTTCAATATCACCTGGCCTAGAGGCGGTATGCGCACCGTGGTCGTACACCGGGCACAACAACTCACAGGCCCATGGGAAGGACGGTTGGGATTACAGGATCTTGGCGTGGCGCAGGGCAGTCTGATCGACTTACCTGATGGCCGATGGTTTGCTTACCTGTTTCGTGATTATGGATCGGTTGGACGTATTCCCTATCTCGTACCAGTACGATGGGAAAATGGCTGGCCTGTTTTTGGGAAAAACGGCAAGATCCCGGAAGCACTGGGTTTACCTGTTTCAAAAGGACTTATACCAGGGATCGTATCCTCCGATGAGTTTACCCGTAAAAAAAAGAACCGGGCATTGCCCCTGGTCTGGCAGTGGAACCACAATCCGGATAACCGCTTTTGGTCTGTTACAGCACGCAAGGGTTTTCTGCGGCTCACCACAGGACGAACGGATTCCCTGTTTGTCAGATCAAGAAACACCCTGACACAACGGACTTTCGGGCCGCTGTGTTCAGGCAGTACAATGATCGATGTATCCGGTATGAAAGAAGGCGATGTGGCCGGGCTGGCCGCTTTTCAACGAAAATTCGGACAAATAGGGGTAAAGATGAAGGATGGAAAAAAGTATCTCTTTATGACAAATGCCGAATCCAATACACCAGTAGAAATACAAACGATTCCCCTGCTTCAATCGGCTGTGCACCTTAAAATCGAATGTGATTTCCGGATTAAAACAGACAAAGCCTATTTTTTCTACAGTCTTGACGGAATAAAATGGGAACCCATCGGCAACACACTGCACATGGAATACACCCTGATGGAACATTTTATGGGTTATCGATTTGCCTTATTCAACTATGCAACCAAAGAAGCCGGCGGCTATACCGATTTTGATTTCTTTCATATCAGTGATCAAATCAGTCAACATGAATAAACATATCAGAACATACCCTCCATACTCCCGGCTGCCGTGGCTGTTGCTTTTCCTGGTGCTATTTGCAACCAGTCATGCTCAGAATCCGCTTATCCGTACACAGTTTACAGCTGACCCTTCGGCCAGGGTCTTTGGTGACAAAGTCTATATTTTCCCCTCCCACGATATTTTAGCCACGGATGGAAAAGGACGAAAAGGCTGGTTCTGCATGGAAGACTACCATGTTTTTTCTTCCTCCAATCTGACCGAATGGACAGACCATGGTATGATCATCACACAAAACAATGTTCCCTGGGTCCGTCCGGACAGTTATAGCATGTGGGCTCCGGATTGCATTGAACGAAATGGCAAATATTATTTCTATTTTC
>Ga0209717_1001444_pt1 | contig 25616 bp, 35 predicted proteins | sample AD_UKC048_MetaG_FD_184418 | JGI IMG/M metagenome (GOLD analysis project Ga0209717, IMG submission 184418) | Active sludge microbial communities of municipal wastewater-treating anaerobic digesters from USA - AD_UKC048_MetaG (SPAdes) (version 2) | ecosystem: Engineered > Bioreactor > Anaerobic >... | reverse complement strand
TATATACTAATCAGATTACAATTTTAAATGATTTTACATTAAAAGCAAAAGGCTTTAAGCAGAGTTATGCCCCAAGCCAAACATCAACTTATATTTATGATTCTGGGCCAGCACCAGGAAACCACATTATTTCCTTTGGCTTTCAAGGAATAGATAGCCAAGCAGAAATTGATAATGATCAAAATATAATTTTAGTATATGTTCCAGCAGGAACATATTGCTATGGATTAATACCAATAATTCAAGTCGAAGATGGCTGTAGTGTTTCTCCGAATAACGGAGTTCCACAAAATTTTATTGAGCCAGTAATTTATACAGTAAGTTCAATGTCTGGTCAAAGAGTTTATACTGTTAATGTTATAAGAAATCCACAGGTGTTTCCACCAATTGCAAATATCTCTGGCGGAGATTTTGGTGCGCCAATAGATGTAGAATTAACTACACAGACTGTTGGAGCAATTATTAAATATACCACCAACGGGGTCAATCCAACACTTGACAGTCAAACATATACAGGGCCAATAACTATTAGCTCAACAACAACATTAAAAGCAAAAGCGTTTTTATATACTGGAGAAACGCCAGAATTAGATTCTTCTAAAAATAATGAAGACCCAAAAGCAATAGCAGATATTACACCAACAAACGTTATTTGGCAAAGTAGCGCCACATTAATAGAAAATTATAATTTTCTACAAAAGCACAAAATTAAAAACAAAAAAGATAAGCCAATATTTAGTAATGACAAATAAATGTGATTTTAAGCATTTGGGTAATTTTAATAATAATGGGCTTAAAAACAAAAGCAACCTTTATAAATTGATTGTTTTACAATATAATTAAAATATAAAATTTTTAGAGCCGTGGGCAAATATGTTTAAATCTAAAAAAAAGGCACAAATTTCGATAGAAGCACTAATTTTAGTAGGGATAATAGTTTTAGGTGCCACGATATTTGCGTCAATGTATTTGAATAGAATTGCGCGCGGAATAAGCGATTCAACGAATTTAGATTCTGGATTAAGCGATCTTTTTTATGATCCGTTTGGCGACGGCACAGGGTCTTGCTCTGGGGGTTATCCATTACATTGTTGTAATGAGACACAGGATAGTGGTGAAGACGCTATAGATTGTGGTGGTGAATGCCCTGGATGTCCGATTCCTCCTAATACTTTTTCAATAGATTTAACTCTTAACCCTCTAGGTTCTACTCCTATAAACCAAGAATTTGGAGTAACTGTTACTTTAACTAATACCACGGGGGAATCAGGAGCAATAATTAAGGCAGTAAATATAAAAGAAGGGTTCGCTTTGACCCCTAATTGTACTTTAAGTGGCCAAACGCAAGAAAGTACAGGGTATTATAATAATGTAAATATCTCATTGGATTCTGGCGCGGGAACTTTAAATTTTACCTGTTCTGCAGAAGGAACCTATAATATTTCTGTGGATGCCGGGATACCAGACACGACCTATTCCGATTCCAAAGCTACAGAAAAAATAATTACTTCTGGTTTTTCACCAGCATATTCTGTAAAAATTATAGAACCAGCTGAGGGCGCTTATTTAGCTATGGAAAAACAAGTAAATTTTAGAGCAAGTATTACACCAACTCCTTTAGCTGGAGAAAATGATTCTTGTGTATGGTTTGTTAATGATGAGCTACTTACTCCACTTATGCCAGCATCAAACTCTTGTAGTTTAGAAAACATTATGTTGAGTGAACCAACTTTTAAAAAAGGTGAAAATGAAATTGTTGTTTATGCAACCAGGCGTGTAGGGGGAGTAATGACTAATAACGCAAAAGCAAGTGTGCTTATTAAAATAATAGATATGCCTGACTCAGGGGAATTAATTTTATTTGCGCCTAGAACAGTTTTTGTAGGAGATAATTTTAATATAAAAGTTTATGGTCTTGATCAGGGTCAAGTAAACGCAGCAAGAAGTTCTTTTGATTTCTCATTTACTACAGATTGTGAAGTAACTAGTAGTTCACCAGTTTGTGGTTCGACAACAATCGGCGTTAGTACAATATATTTTTGTGATTATCCAGCAGTTTGTTCGCGTCCATTATATGCTCAAACAGCACCACATGATTCAATAGAAGTTACTGCAAGTTTATCTGGCAGTACCCCTGCAGAGTTTTTTTCAATATATGATTTAGCTTACTATTCCGGAAATTGTAATACAACAGCATCAGAGTTTGGAATTTTGCAATCATGTATTGTGCCATTTTCTGGGGGTCTAGGATATAATGACAATTATTGGAGTATTAGTAGTTATGGCTTTTTAAAAGCATACATTGACGATTCAATAGACAATGAAAATTCAAACGTTTATGGAACACTTATAGGATATGTTTCATAAATAATTTATAATAATAAAGAATAAAATAATAAAAAAATGGAGAATAATAAAAAAGGTGAAAATATGAAAATTTCAAAAATATTTTTAATTTTAATAATAGGGATAATTTCCCTTAGTTTTATAACGGCTGGCGAAATTACCAGCAAAAATTATTTGATAAAAGGGGAATTAACAATTACTGATGATTTGCATGATGCTTGTGCGGATGGAGGCACATGGTCGTTTTCTTCAAATATATTAAATCAATTATTTTTTGCGAGCATCAATAGTTGTACATTAGAGATTTATTCTCCAAATTCGCTTGATCCAATTAGAACATACACTGGTTTAACTGCGGAGGCCATAAAACAAGGATTAAATTCAGGCATTGTAATTGGGCCAATATTAATTGGTTCTACAGATATTTTGACATTTACAATAAGAATTAAAAATTATTCAGGAACATTACTATTAGAAACTCCAATAAGGTCAATTAGTCCAAGTAGTGGAATAAAAATTGGTTCTGATTATTTAAAAAATACAACCTTGTCAAATACGCCATGTAATTCCGGGAATTTAGGGGATGTGGCAGTAATTGATAATAAATTAACCTCCTGTGTTTATTATTCAGAAGGGGGATATCTTTGGCAGGAGTTTGCCGGAACAACCACCCCATATATATCGAATTTTTTACAATTGTTTCAAAAATTTGATCATAGCAGATTTACAGTTAAAGCAAATCCAACTATTGCAATAACCTTACTGCCAATAACAAATGACATTATTTCAAACCATGCGGTAAGTATAAATAAATTAGACCAAGATGTGATTAACAGACTTGGCACGCAACAAAATGATGATGATGTCCAAATAGAAGGAGAATTTGATGATTACTTGCGTATTCAAACAGACACCGGAGAGTGGTATTATGTTAAATTATATCCTGCTAAATCATTTATAAGTTTTCAGGGTGGTGGAGAATTTTGTTTTTATCAACAAGTTGGGCTAAATCCAATGTTTCCAACATTACATATTCAAAGAAACAGAATCCCGCTAAATACAATAACGGTCACAAAACCAAATCTTGAACCAAATACGACATTTGCAGTAACATATTATGAAAATGATGGCGACCCTTACTTTAGGGCTAGTGCTACCCAAATGGGGACTTATGAAGTAAAAGTTTCGGGAACAGATGATTCTGGCGTACTAAGAACATATACGGGCACAATAACATTCGGTGATTATAATTGGTGTCCAAATAGTCCGCCAAATGATGATGAACTTGTTGTTAATTAATTTTCTTTTCTTTTTTTCTTTTTTTTCCTTTCTATTTATAAACATTTTGATTCTATAATTATTCTATAATATTATATTTTTAATCTGACGACAGCTTTGATGTTGACAGGTTAAAGAAAAAGACCTTTAATTGACCTTCGATTTACAAACAAAGCTTATTTGTTTGTTTTTTAGGCATTTAAACCACAATCTGTAGACTGTTTGTTGGTACCAAAATCAGTGGCGAGAAAGACACTAACCAACATATAAATGCAGAAAAGATGAGTTTTTCTCTATCTTTTTATGCTATTTCTACGGATTTTAATATTAATTAAATGAAAAATGAAAATATAACACACAAAGTACGATTATTATGGGTGTACAAAATAAACCAAGATCTGGTTCAATGAGTTTTTATCCAAGAGTTAGAGCTAGTAGCATTATTCCTAAGTTTAACTCCTTTGGAGGAGTAGAGAAGACAATTAAGGGTACTAAGCCTCTTTGTTTTTACGCAATCAAGGCAGGCAGCACTTTTGTGATAGGCAAGAATGCAAAAAAAGGCGCATCCTCCTATGGTCAAGAAATCTCTGTTCCAGTAACAATCATAGAGACCCCTGATCTTAAAGTTATAGGCGCAAGATTCTATAAAGAGCATAATGTCAATGCCGGTAAAAAAGCAATAATTGAGTTTACAAACCAAGACACTGATTTTAAAAAGAGAGTTACAGGTAGAAAACAAAAAAAATCCGCAACTCTTGAAGATGCTCTTAAAAGAAAAGATGAAGCTGATTCTTTAGTTTTAATAGCAACAATCAATTATAAGGCAACAGGAACAGGCCAGAAAAAGCCAGTAATTGTTGAAATTCCATTGTCAGGAACCTATGATGAGCAAATATCCTACTTAAAAGAAAAAATAAACAAAACAATTTCAGTTGATGACGTCTTTAAGGTTGATGATTATCTAGATGTCAAAAGCATAACCACAGGTTATGGAACAACAGGCGTTGTTGAGAGATTTAATGTTAAAGTACAAAGAAGAAAAGCAAACAAGTCTCAAAGACATGTTGGTGGTATCAACCCATGGCATCCTGCAACAATCATGTATACTGTTGCAAGAGCTGGTCAATATGGATATCATAACAGAACAGAGACTAATAAAAAACTAGTTATGATAGATTCAGACATTAATAAAGTCAATAGAAAGGGCGGACTAAAAAACTACGGACTTTTAAAAAACAAATATATTCTTGTTGATGGCTCCACTCCTGGAACCACAAAAAGAGTAGTGGCTTTAAGACACACATTTAGACCACAAAAGCAAAAGTTAGAATTAACAGATATAAGTTATATTAACAAGTAAAGATTAAAGGTATTGATTTACTATGAAAGCAAATATTTATGATTTAGAAGGAAAGACAATCAAAGAGATAGAGTTACCTGAATATTTTGCACAGGACTATAGACCAGACTTAATTAAAAAAGCAGTAATCTCTAGTCAGTCAAAAGGCTATCAGGCAATGGGTGTTTCTCCATACTCAAACAGAAACTATACTTCAATCTACATCGGTAGAAGAAAAGAAAACAAAGCAAACATCACAATTAATACTGGGCACGCAAGACTACCAAGAACAAAGAACAAAAGAGTGTTAATGGCAGGTAGAGTTATGAGAGTCTCTCAAGCAGTTGGTGGACCACGAGCTCACCCTCCAAAGGTTGCCGAAATCCTTGCAAGGAAAATAAACTCTAAAGAAAGAACAAAAGCAATAATCTCTGCAGTTTCTGCAACAGCTAATAGAAACTTAGTTGAAGAGAGAGGACACATCTTACCAGAAAAGATAACATTACCAATTATTTTTGATAACAAATTAGAAAGCTTAAGCAAGACTTCTCAAATCTATACAGCTCTTGAAAAATTAGGTTTAGATAAAGATGTAATAAAAGCTAAAGAAAAGAAAACAATAAGAGCAGGAAAAGGAAAGATGAGAGGAAGAAAATACAAGAAAAGAAAAAGTATTTTGTTTGTCCTAGCAGACAGTAAAAACTACAAAGCATTCAGTAATCTTGAAGGTGCTGATGTCATCTCTGCAAGACAATTATCAATTAAAGAGTTAGCTCCAGGAACACACGCAGGAAGACTAACAATCTATAGCCAAGCTGCAATTGAGGAATTAAAGAAAAGATTTGAATAAGTGATATTTTATGAAAAAAATCGAATATTATGAAGTTTTAGAATATCCAGTCATTACTGAAAAAACAGTAAATATGATTTCAACAACCAACAGAGTAACTTTTGTTGTAAACAAAGCATCAACAAAAAAAGAAATAAAAGAGGCTGTTGAAAAATTATATAATGTTAAAGTAAAAACAGTAAATGTTTTATTTGATAGAAAAAACAGAAAGAAAGCATTTGTTACTTTAAAGAAAGGCTTTAATGCTCAAGATTTAGCTAACAAATTAGGTATCATATAAATACGTGATTAAAAATGGGAAGACGTTTAAAGATTCAAAGAAGAGGAAAAGGCGGGCCAGTATATACTGCTACCAATAATGCTAAATTTGATATTAATTATAGAACTGTTAAAGAATTACAGACAGGACAAGTTATAGATTTAGTAACAGATCCAATAAGATCTTCGCCAGTTGCTGAAATTCTAATGGCAGACGGCACAAAAGAATATGTAATTTGTGCAGAAGGATTAGTAACAGGTCAAAGACTTGAGTTTGGCTCAGGTGCACAAAAGAAAAAAGGTAATGTCTTACCACTAGGCGAAATAGAGCCCGGAACCACAATCTTTAATATTGAAAAAAACTTTGGAGATGGGGGAAAGTTTGTTAGAGCTGGCGGTCAGACAGCAATACTTGTTAACAAAAAAGAAAAAGCAATAATTAAATTACCATCAGGTAAGTTAGTACAATTGCCACTTGATGCAAGAGCAACAATTGGCGTAATTGCAGGCGGCGGAAGAAAAACAAAACCATTTGTTACTGCTGGTGCAAAGTTTAAAGCAATGAAAGCAAAAGGGAAGAAGTATCCAAGAGTAAGAGGTGTAGCAATGAATCCTGTAGATCACCCATTTGGTGGTTCTCAGCATCACGTTGGTCACTCTAAGTCTACTTCAAGACACGCTCCATCTGGAAGAAAGGTTGGTGCAATTGCTTCAAAGAGAACAGGTAGAAAGAAGAAATAGTATAAATAATTAAGGTGTATAAACAATGGCAGAAGAATTCAAATATAGAGGGCACACTCTAGAAGAACTAAAAAAGATGTCTTTACTAGATTTTGCAAATATTGCAGGAACTAGAGCAAAGAGGCATTTAAGAAGAAACCATAGCGATGCATTCTACGAAAGAATAGAAAAAGACAAAAAAGCAAACAAGAAAATAAGAACACACAGAAGAGACATCATAATTACACCAAAGATGGTTGGTAAAACAATTTATGTCTATAATGGAAAAGAGTTTTTACAAACAGAAATTTTCCCAGACATGTTAGCACATTATCTTGGAGAGTTTGCATTTACAAGAAAGAGAATAAGACACGGTAAAGCAGGAATCGGTGCAACCAAGTCCAGTACTGCTGTTGCTGCAAGAAAGTAAAGTGATAAAATATGTCATCAGATCATAATTACAACTACCAAAAAAAGTTGGACTCTAAAAAGTCTGCAAGAGCTTCAAAGCATAATTGCCCAATCTCTGTTAAGTACGCAGTAGAGTTTGGAAATTATTTTAGAAATATGCCTGTAAAAAAAGCATTAAAGATTTTAGCAGACATAGAAGCAAAGAAGGACTACCTTCCACTTGTTAAGTATGCTAAGAAAGTTCCAAACAGAAAAGGACAAAGCAAAAGAGGTACAACAATAGGGAGATATCCAGTCAAGTGCGCAAAATATGTAAGACTTATGCTTGAAGAAGCAAAAGCAAATGCTGAAAACAAAAACCTAGACACAGAAAAGTTAAAGGTAGAAAGCATGTTTGCAACAAAAGGTGTAACAAGACAAAAGATACAGCCAATGGGTAGAATCGGCGGAAAGACAAGAGAATCAAAATCTACAAATATTGAAGTAATAGTGGTGGAGGCTTAAGATCAAACATGAAGGAGAATGTTTTTGTCAAAGACAAACTAAAAAAGATGGCAATTGCTCAGTATCTACAAAAGAAACTAAAGCAAGCTGGATTTATAGATGTCGAGGTTGTTAAGTCGCCAATTTCCACAAGAGTTGTTATCTACGCTTTAAGACCTGGCTTTGTAATTGGTAAAAGCGGATTTAATATTAAAGCATTAACTGAGGATCTTGAAAGAGACTTTGGGTTAAATAAAGTGCATATAGAGATTGGAGAACTACAAAACAAAGATCTTGATCCAAGAGTAATAATTGAAAACCTTTCAAATGATATTGGAAGAGGAATTGCTTGGAAGTCAGCAGTCTATAGAGCGATGACGCAGATGAAAAATGCAGGCGCAGTAGGTGCAGAAATTGTTGCAAAAGGTAACACCGCAGGTAAAGGTCAAAGAAAAAGATCTTCAAGATACGCATTTGGATACTTAAAAAAAGCCGGTTCTCAAAAAGACCTTGTTGCTTTTGAAAAAAGAACAACCTTTCCAGGCCTTGGAACAATCGGTATAAGACTTAGAATTGTTCAGCCAGAAACTGTCTTTTCAGACAAGATCGATGTTAGAGAGTTATCTCATAGACACAAGCTAGCAAGAGAACAAAAAAGGCTAGAGAATAGAGAAGAAGAAGTTGAGAAAGAAACAATAGTTGCTAAAGAAAAAGTTGAAGAAAAGAAAAAAGCAAAAGAAGAAAAGTCAACAGAGAAAACGGAAAAGAAACCAAGAGTGAAAAAAGAAAAGAAAGAAACTAAAGAAGAAAAATTAGAGATAGTAGAAGAAATAATAGAAGAGTGATTAGATGACAAAGAAAAAAGCAGTAGCATTAAATTCAATGGTTGAAATTGAAAATAAAGTTAGAGATTTAAAACTAGATCTAGCAAAGGAAAAAGGAATGCTAGCTTCAAAAACAAAATCCACTAATCCTTCAAAGAAAACAACTCTTAAAAAACAGATAGCAAGACTACTAACAAAATTAAATGCTCTAAAGAAAAAGCAAAAAGAAGTTCCAGTTAAGGTTGCTTCAAAAAAAGAAGTAACTCCAAAAACAAAAGATAAGAAGAAATAATTTGTGAGGTGTTAAAGTAAAATATGGCTGAGATTTGTCCTGTATGTCATTTACCAAAAACAATCTGTACTTGTGATCTTAGAACAAGAGAGCAACAACAGATAAAAATCAGAACAGAGAGAAAGAAATTCAAGAAGTATGCGACTCTGATTTCAGGGTTTACAGATGCTAACGAGCAACAGGAAGTTTTCAAGTATCTTAAAAAGAAATTAGCTTGTGGGGGAACAGTCAAAGAAAATGTTATTGAACTACAAGGCGAGCAAAAAGAAAGAATAAAAAAACTATTAATAGAGAAAGGATATCTTGGAGAATTAATCGATGCTTAATGTCAAAAATTCTGAGCTGATTGGAAAGATTATAATTATTAAAAATTCCTCAGACAGAACAAAGATAGGAAAAAAAGGAATAATTATCTACCAAACAAAAGATTTGCTAAAAATTAGAGATGATAAAGAAAAAATATTTGAAATTAAAAAAAATGAAATAATAGATTTAGAAACAATAAATATGTGAAAAGTTATGGATGCTAAAACATGTCTTGATAAAAACTGCCCGATTCATGGACAGATAAGCGTAAGAGGAAAGACTTTACAGGGTATTGTGGTTAAGAAAAAAGCCATAAAGACCGCAGTAATACAAATGGAAAAAACAAAGTATATCAGAAAATATGAAAGATATATGAAAAAGAAAGTAAAGATTCCAGTACACTGCCCAGAATGTATGGAGATTAATATAGGAGACATAGTCCTTGTGGGCGAAACAAGAAAACTAAGTAAAACAAAGTCTTTTGTTATTATGAAAAAACTAGGAACTGTAAGCCACATGGAAGACATAATTAAAGATGATGACAAATACGAAGGTATAGAGGAAGAAGAGGTTGAAGAAGAATGAAACCAATAAGTGCAAAAGTAACAAGAGGACTTCAGATTGGTTCTAGATGTTTATGTTCAGACAATAGTGGTGCTAAAGAAATAGAGATTATTTCAGTCATCAATATTAAAACAAAAAGAAAAGGCGTACAGTCTGCAGGAATTGCATCTCTATTAAATGTTGTTGTTAAAAAAGGAAAGCCAGCAATGAAGAAGAAAATGGAAAGAGCAGTTGTTGTTAGAGTAAGAAAAGAATATAGAAGAAAAAACGGCTGGAGAGTTTGCTTTGAAGACAACGCAGTTGTTTTAACAGATCCAAAGGGTTTTCCAAAAGGTTCTGAAATCAAAGGTTGTGTTGCAAAAGAAGTTGGTGAGAGATACCCAAAGATTGCGGGTCTTGCAAGTGCAGTTATTTAAGATTATTTAGGTGAATAAAAAATGATTAATAAAACAAAAAAACCAGGAAAGAACAGAAAAAGAATGTTAACTGGCGTTTATCATGTTAAAAGAAAATTATTAGTTGCTCCAATCGACAAGCAGCTTGTAAAACAAGTAAACAAGAAAAGAGCGTCTTTAAGAAAAGGAGACACCGTTAAAGTTCTTGTTGGGGACAATAAAGGAAAGACAAGCGTTGTAGAAAAAGTAAACTACGACAAAGGCACAGTTTATCTAAAAGACTTCAAAGTAACAAATTCAAGAGGTCAGGAAAAATTATTGCCATTTAAGGCTTCAAATTTAGTAATCACAACATTAGTTTTAAATGATAAAAAAAGATTTGTTGAAAAAAAATCAAAAAAATAATTGGTGACTTATAATATGACAAAGAAAGGAAGTACAAGAGTTTTAAAAACTCAAAATGTCGGAAAGGTACACAAGGTTGATAAGAAAAAAACCTTTGTTCTAAGACCAGACCCAGGAAAGCACACTCTTCTAAAGGTTGTTAGTGCAGGTTATGTCTTAAGAGACATATTACATTTAACAGAAAACAACAGAGAATCAACTTTTGTTGTTAGAAACAAAGAAATGGCAGTTGATAAAAAACCAATTAAGTCAATCAATTACGCAGTTGGATTATTTGATATTATAGAGTTACCAAAGATAAAGAAGGCATACAAAGTAATATACAAACAAAACGGACTAATAACATTAATAGAAATAAATCAAGACGAAACAAAATATAAAGTTTGTAAGATAATTAAAAAAATGATAACCAAGAAAGGGCAGATACAATTAATAACAAACGATGGAAGAAGTGTAATTACAACAAATCAAGCATACAAGACAAAGGCTTCTATAAAACTTGATCTTGAAGACAACACCATAAAAGAATATTACCCTTTAGAGAAAGGCAGAAAAGTTTTCTTAATTGGTGGTAAACACATTGGGAAAACCGGAATCATTGTTGCAGTAAAGAAAGGGAACATGATAAAAAAAGAATTAGTAAAATTAAAGATTGATGATAAAGAGTTTGAAACTACAGAAAAGAATGTTTTTGTAATCAACTAAAAAGGGATATTTCATGACTACAGACAAAAATAACAACCCAAACAGGGAAATCTTTATTGAAAAGGTAACCGTAAACATGGGTATTGGCGAAGCTGGTGAAGAGCTTGAAAAAGGTTTAAAGATTCTACAATTGGTAACTAAGAAAAAACCAGTTAAGACAATGGCAACAGTTAAATTACCAACCTGGGGAATAAGACCTGGTCTACCAATCGGCGGGAAGGTAACTCTAAGAGGAAAAGAGGCGCTTGACTTTATAGATTTAACCTTAAAAGCAAAAGAATACAAGATAAAGAAAAAGTCTTTTTCAAATGAAGGGCACTTTTCTTATGGCATAAAAGAATACTTAGATGTTCCAGGAATCAAATACGACCCAAATCTTGGAATCAGGGGTTTTGATGTTTGTGTGTCTTTGAAAAGAAGAGGATACAGAGTAAAGCAAAGAAAATACAATATCGCAAAAGTTGGAAAGAAACACAGAATCACAAAAGACGAGGCAATGGAGTTTGCAAAAGAAAAATTAAAAATAGTGGTTGAATGAGTGAAATAGATTATAAAAAGCTAGGCAAAACAAGTAAAGAACTTAAAAGAACTAGAAAGTGTAGATTTTGCGAAACAAACAAGGGACTTATAAGGAAATATAATCTTTATATCTGTAGAAGATGCTTTAAAGATTATGCAGACAAGTTGGGATTTAAAAAATTAGATTAAATATTTATTAGGTGAAAATTGATGAGCTTAAACGATCCAATATCAAACGCATTAAACAACATAAATAATGCAGAGATGGCTTCTAAACAAACTTGCACACTAAATCATTCTAAGTTTTTAGAAAGTGTATTAACTCTTCTAAAAAAAGAAGGATATATTAAGATGTACAAAGTTTTAGAAAAGAAACCATGTAAGCAAGTTGTTGTTTATCTTGGCGGAAGAATAAACAAATGTAAAGCAGTTAAACCAAGATATCCTGTGAAAAAGCAAGACTATGAAAAGTTTGAAAAGTCATATCTTATCTCAAGAGACGTTGGTGTATTAATTGTAAGCACAACACAAGGCATAATGAGCCACAAAGATGCTAAAGAAAAAGGTCTTGGTGGAAGAATTGTTGGTTACATTTATTAAATTTATAAATTGTGAAAAAGATTATGCAAGCAAAAAAAGAAAAAAAAGAAATTAAAGAAACAAAGATAAAGATACCTGGAGATGTTAAAGTGCATCTTGGTTCTCATGATTTGATTCTTGAAAAGTCTGGAAAGAAAACAGATGTTGAGTTTAATCCAGTTTATGTTTCTGCAAAATTTGAGAATGGAGAGATCGAGCTTATACCTAAGAGTAAAAAGAAAACAATTAAAGCTGTTGTTAACAGCACAGAAAAGCATATAATTAATGCTTTAAAGGGTTTTGAAAAAGACTATGTTTACAAGCTTTCAGTTGTTTACTCTCACTTTCCAATAACTGTAAAGGTTGAAGGCCACGAAGTTGTAATCTCAAATTTCTTAGGAGAGAAAAAACCAAGAAAGACAAGAATTCTTCCAGGTTGTAAAGTAGAAGTCAAAGGGAAAGAAATAATAGTAAAAGGTCACGACAAATATGCAGCGGGCCAAACAGCAGGAAATATTGAAAAGGCAACAAGAGTTGTTGGAAGAGATTTTAGAATATTTGATGATGGTTGTTATATTGTTGAAAAAGCAAAGCGTGAATGATTATGAGTAATGATACACCAAACTTTAGAGGGCATTTCCCTTTAACACTTAGAAGAACCAAACACAATAGAAAGGTTCAAAAATGGAGATATCCAAGAGGTATCGATAGACACATGTCTGTTAAGAAAGGACCACAACCAAAGATCGGTTACGGCCACAAGAACACAGAGAAAGGTATGCATCCTTGTGGTTTAAAGGAGTGTATCGTAAGGACTGTGACAGATATTAACAAACTAAACCCAAAAGAGATTGCAATAAGATTTAATGGAACACTTGGCTTAAAAAAAAGAACAGAGTTAAGAAAAGTTGCAAAAGAAAAAGGTTTTAAAATATTAAATTAAAAAATGGTGTAAACCTATGAAGTTAGATAAATTAAAAACATTTTCAGGAAAGATCCTTAAGAAAAGCAAGCATAAGTTAGTTATTGATGAGAAGAAATATCAAGACAATAAAGAGTTTGTTGATAAAGCAATAACTAAGCAAGATGTTAGAGACGCAATAGCAAAAGGTGTAATAAAGAAGAAAAACGATACTGGCCAATCAAGAGGCAGAGCAAGAGTCCTTTTAAAGAAAAAGCAATTAAAAAGAAAAAGAGGACAGGGAAAAAGAAAAGGAACACCAAAAGCAAGACAGAGCAGAAATCTATATAATGACAAGATTAGGGCTCTAAGAAAAAGACTAAGAGAATTAAGAAAAGAAGACAAATTAAATAATAAAAACTATCGTGAAATTTACCAAAGAATAAACGGTAACTACTTTAGAGGTAAGAAACATTTAGAAGAATATATTAGTAGTGGTGAAAAGAAATGACATCAGGACCAACATTTAAAGTTGCATTTAGAAGAAGAAGAGAGCAAAAGACTGACTATAAGAAAAGACTTGCGGTTCTTAAGTCTAAAAAGGACAGAGTCGTTCTAAGAGTAACAAATGCTCTTGTTAAAGCTCAATTAATAAGATATGATAAGGATGGAGACAAGACTTTAGCAAGCGCAGATTCAAAGGAATTAAAGGCTTTAGGTTATTCCGGAAATACAAAGAATACTCCTGCAATTTACTTAACGTCTTTACTTTTAGCTCAGAAAGCAAAGAAGAAAGGAGTTAAAGAAGTTATTCTTGATTTAGGTGCAAGAAACTATAAGTCCGGTAACAAGATTTTTGCAGGCTTAAAAGCAATAGTAGATTCTGGGCTTGATTGTCCACATGATGAAAAGGCTTTTCCAGGAAAAGATAGAATTGAAGGAAAGGTTATGGCAGAATATTTAAAGAAACCAATAGATAAGGAGTTTATAGTAACTAAAGAAAAAATATTAAAGATGTGATTATTCTATGTGTGCATTTAGCGAAAGAGAAAGAAGACCAAGAAGAGAAAAAAGAGAAGAAAAAGTATTTGATAAAGATGCTTGGATTCCAAAAACAGAGCTTGGTAAAAAAGTAAAGGCAGGAGAATTAGCATCTCTTGACGATGTCTTCAAGCTTGGTAAAAAAATAATGGAACCCGAAGTTGTTGATTGTTTTATTTCTGATCTTAAAATGAAAGTTATTGATGTTAAGAAAACAACAAGAGTGACTAGGGCCGGTAGACATTTCTCTTTTAGAGTCTCAGTAATAATAGGAGATGGTAATGGCCACATAGGCGTTGGAACAGGAAAAAATATTGAAAGAATAGTTGCTCAAGAAAAAGCAATAAAAGATGCAAAGTTAAACATTGTTCCAGTAAGAAGAGGCTGCGGTTCTTGGGAATGTAATTGTTCAAAGAAGCACTCAATACCTTATAAAGTCATTGGCAAGTGCGCGTCTTTAAGAGTAGAGCTTTTACCTGCACCAAACGGTATTGGTCTAGCAGTAAGCGATACCATTAAACCAATATTTGATCTTGCAGGAATAAAAGATCTTTGGTCAAACACAAGAGGTGCAACAGATACTAAACTAAACTTTACAAGAGCAACAATTGATGCACTTTATAAGATTTCAGATTTAAAGACAAAAGAAAAAGAAATAGAAACAGAAGATAAAGAAAATAAAGAATAAAAAGTGAAATAAGATATGTTTGCAATAATTAGAATAAGAGGGCCAGCAAAGGTCAATGTAAATATTGAAAACACAATGAAGTTATTAAACTTAACAAGAGTAAATCATTGTGTTATATATCCTGAAGACAAATATGTCAAAGGAATGCTTCATAAGTTAAGAAACATGGTAACCTATGGTGAAATATCAAAAGAGGCATTAAAGAAAATGCTAAACAAAAGAGGCTATTGCTATAATGAGAAAGGCAAATTAATAAAATTTAAAGAACATTACAAGGATGAAAAAAAACAAGACAAAGTTATTGAGGAAATAGTCTCAGGAAAAGCAAAGCTTGAAGATCTTGGTATCAAGAAGGTTTTCAGACTTAAGCCACCAACAAAAGGCTTTGATAGAAAAGGAATTAAAAAGACATTTAAGGAAGGCGGAGTACTTGGTTATAGAGCTGACCAAATAAATACTCTTCTATTAAAAATGATTTAAATTTGTGAAAATTTATGGTAAAAAGAAAAATTGACAGATTAAGAGGAAAGAGAACTCACGGTCACGGTAATACAAAGAACGCTAGAGGTTCTGGTTGTACTGGCGGTAAAGGCAGAGCTGGTTCAACAAAGCACAAGTTCACAAAATACTATGTTGATTTTGGTCAAAGAATTTTCTTAAAACCAAAGACAAAGTTAAAGACAATTACTCTTGAGGCATTGTCTGATATGATTAAAGACAAGAAAGAAATAAACTTAAAAGAACTAGGCTATGATAAGATTCTTGGTAAAGGAAATATCACAAAGCCAGTTGTTTTTAATAATGCTTTAGTAACAGCGGTTGCTAAAGAAAAGATTGAAAAAGCCGGGGGAAAGGTTCAATGAGTTTTTTTGATGGAATATTGAGGGCACTGCCTTCAGTCAAGGAACCAAGTAAAGTTCCAAATGTCAGGCAAAAGTTGCTTTGGACATTAGTTGTTCTTGTTATTTACTTTATATTAGGAACAATAACTTTGTTTGGTCTTGATCCTAGTCAAACCGCAAATATCAGCATGTATCAGATGATACTTGCAAGTGATATTGGTACATTAATTACTCTTGGTATTGGCCCAATTGTTTTAGCATCAATTATCTTGCAATTGCTTGCAGGAGTCAAAATTATTAATTTTGATTTTTCAAAGTCAGAAGACAGAGCAAAATTCTCTGGGGCACAAAAACTTCTTGCAATTGTTCTTGCAATAGTTGAAGCAATAATTTATTCAGCATTTGGTATGCTTGTTCCAGCACAAGGAATGCTTTTAATCGTAATATTACAAATAGTAATTGGTGCAATAATAGTAATTTATCTAGATGAAGTTGTAAGCAAATATGGAATAGGTTCAGGAATTGGACTATTCATTGCTGCAGGTGTTTGCCAAGCAATCATTTGGCAAATATTTAGTTTCCCAAACTCTGCAATTAGTTATCCTGGAGGATTATTATTCCAAGGAATTAGCTATGCAGCAACTGGCGCAATGACTGAGTTATTAGCAACAGTATTATTGCCAATATTATTTACATTATTGGTTTTCTTTGCAGTTGTTTATGTCGAAAGCATACATGTTAATATTCCATTGACAGTTGGTAGAAGTGGAATGGGTGCAAATTTTCCAGTTAAATTAATGTATGTTTCAAACATGCCTGTAATTCTTACAGGAACGTTGTTTGCAAATATTGCTTTATTTGCATCTCTTGCGAAAGGCAAAGCGCTTGGTAATTTTTTAACACCAGTTGCAAATTTTTTAAATCCGTCACAAGGGTTATTGCAGACTGCAATCTTTGGTGGTGCAACTTGGGGCACGGTGCTTTCAGTTTTAGGATATTCAATATTATTTGTTTTAATGTGTGTAATCTTTGGTAAGTTCTGGGTTGAAGTTGGTGGCCAAGGTACAGAGAATGTTGCAGGTCAGTTACAGAGATCAGGGATGTCAATACCTGGATTTAGAAGAGATGAAAGAGTTTTAGTAACAGTACTTAACAGATATATTCCAACAATTGTGATTATGGGTTCAATTACTGTTGGGCTTTTCGCAGTGTTTGCAGACATCACCGGAGCAATAGGAACAGGAACCGGAATTTTGTTAACAGTTGGAATAGTTTATAGATTCTATGAACAATTAGCAAAAGATCAGTTGTTCGAGTCTGGTAATTTTTTGAAAACAATGTTAAATAAGTGATAATATATGAACATACCAATAACCGGATCACATTGGATAGATTTGATACTTTTAGCATTGATATTTGTAATATTAAACAGAGCAATACAGCATTTCTTTTCTGATCCAAAAGAATATTTCTTTGTAAAAAGAAGAAATAAAGAAATTCAAGCAGAAATGAAAGTATTAATGAAAGAAAACAATTACATTGCAGTCCAAGAAAAACAAAAAGAAGCATTCAGCCTTATGGGTAGACAATTTAAAGGAATGTTTAAAACCATGATTCCATTAATGATTATGGCGATTCCTTTTTTGTATGTTATAAATAAATTTTATGGTGCAATAAAATTCATAGACACAACATTTCCATGGACATTTGATCTTCATGGTTTTTGGACATATTTCATTATGACTTTTATATTTTCAATAATCGCAAATAATATTTACGATAAAATATTTGAACAAAAATATAAGGACTATGTTCCTGCAGACTATAAGAAAAAATAATATGGTGAAAAAACAATATGCCTAATCCAAATCAGAAATTTAAAAAACATAAAACTACAATTACTCCTAGTGGTAAAAAATCCAGAGTACTTGTAAAGAAAAAAACTTCAAAACACAAGTGTGCAGTTTGTAAAGCAATTCTTCACGGTATGCCGCATGGCAAAAGAACAGTAGAAGTTAAAAGACTAAGTAAGACTGAGAGAAGGCCCGAAAATCTATTATCAAGTGTTCTTTGCCCAAAGTGTAGGCAGATTGCATATTTGGATGCAGTAATGTTAAAGCACAATATTAAAACAGAAGAAGATGTTGATTTAAGATATATAAAATATATAAAAATGATATTAAAAAAAATAGAGTGATGATTTATGGGTTTATTAGAGAAAGGAAGAAAATGCATAATAATGCAAGGTAGAAATATAGGTAAGCAGATTGTTATTGACAAGATGGATACCAAATATATCTACTATAAGATAAAAGACAAAGAGCAAAAGATAGGAATACTACATGTATTTCCTTTAGAATAATTAAATGTGATATGTAATGGCAAAAGATAAAAAAATTAATAATACACCAGAACTAAAAGTTAAGAAAAGTAGGTCAGAAGGATCAACTCATATTTCTGCAGATAAATTGAAAATGGTTAAACCTAAGCCAAAGCCAAGCCATTTTAATCCTGCTAAAGAAGGAGCAGACTTCAGGCACATAGTAAGAATTGCAAACAGAGATATTCCAGGATATATGCCAATCTCTGATGGTTTAACATTAATCTATGGCATAAGTAAAAGACTAGGAAAAGTAATAGAAGAAATATTTTACAAGGATTCTGGTAAAGTTATTAATAGAGTAGGAAATTTAACAGAAAAAGATGTTGAAGCTATAGAAAAAATAATAGCAGACTTAGACAAGAGAGTGCCTGCTTGGTTACTTAATAGACCAAAACAAAGAGATGGTACCCAAGCTCAATACATCATGGCAGATCTAAAGCTAGTTGAGAGAAAAGAACTTCAAAGACTTGGTAAATCCAAAAGCTATAGAGGTTTAAGATTACAGTGGGGTCTAAGAGTAAGGGGCCAAAAAGCAAGATCAACTGGTAGAAGACATTCAACAATTGGTGTAGAAAAGAAAAAGTAGTGGCACAGTAAAAAAATAAAGGTGAAAAATAATGGGAGAACCAAGAAGATTAAACAGACAGTATGATGTTCCAAGAAAGCTTCACGATAAACAAAAAATGATTATCGATAGAAAGCTTGAAAGAGAATATGGTTTAAAAACAAAAAGAGAAATCTGGAAAGCAGAATCAGTTGTTAGAAACTATAGAAAGATGGCAAGAAAACTTCTAGCAGGTAATGTTGATAACTACGAGAAAAGAAATAGCGAGTTAATAGGGAAATTACAAAGAACCGGCATCTTTACAAAGGATCATACAATCGATGATGTTTTAAAATTACAGGCTTCAGATTTACTTGAAAGAAGACTACAAACACAAGTCTTTAGAAGAGGTCTTGCATTAACGCCAAAACAAGCAAGACAATTAATAACACATGGCCACATAATAGTAAACGGCACAAAAAGAACAGCACCTAGTTCTCTTGTTATGGCAGGAGATTCAATAGCTTACATTGATACTAAAATAAAAGCAGCAATCGATAGAGCACAAGAACAAAAAGGAAAGCCTTTTGTTAAACCAGTAAAGCAAAATAAAGAAGAGAAAAAAGAGGAGAGTGAATGATTATGGCAGGCATAGGAAAAACAGGTATTGTTAATATCTTTGCTTCAAGAAACAACACTATAATTGTTCTAACAGACGAGACTGGTTCAGAAGTTATTGCAAAATGCTCAGGCGGCCAGATGACAAAGTCTCAACATAAAGAGGGCTCTCCATATATTGCAACTAAGATTGCTCAAGTTGTTGCTGAAAAAGCAAATGATAAAGGCATAAAGAATGTTCATGTTAAGATTAGAGCACCAGGTGGTAATCTTTATTATAATCCTGGGCAAGGCGCTGAGTCTTCTTTAAAGACACTAACAAGAGCAGGCTTAAATATTTTAAGTATCTCAAACACTACGCCAGTCCCACACGACGGCTGTAGAAAACAAAAGAAATTTAGAAAGAAAAAATAAAATGGTAGGCAGAACAATATGGCAAAAATAACTTATCTTGAAACTGTTGGAAAAACTTACAAGTATCTTGCAGAGGGCTTTGACCCGATTGACATGAATACTTTAAGAAAGAAGATAAGTTATTGTTTATCAGTCTATGCAGTTGATGAGATTGATTTTTATGAGAACGATTCAGTTATTGTTGATGAGATGCTTGCTAATAGGATTGCATTAGTACCATTAACAACACCAACAGAATCAACAGGAAAGAAAGTAACTCTAACTTTAGAGAAAGACGGCCCATGCACCGTTTATTCTGGCGATTTACAATCAAATGACGAGGACGTTAAGCCAGTATATGACACCATACCATTAACAAAACTAAAAGAAAACCAAAGACTAAGACTTGATGCTTATGCTATTCAAGGTCAAGGAAGAACACACGTTAAGTTCTCTCCTGCAATTGTTTCTTTTAAGCAGTTGCCAGAACTTGAGATATTAAGAGGATGTGATGGTTGTGAGGCTTGTGTTAATGCTTGTCCAGTAAAATGTATGAAGATGGTTTCAGGAAAGCCAAAGATTGATGACGTAAATAAATGTACAAACTGCCAAGCATGTGTTGATGCTTGTCCAAAGAGTTGTTTAAAACTTAACGATACTAATAATTATATATTAAACATAGAATTAATTGGCCAATTACCAATTGAAGCAATTGTAAAGTTGCTTGATAGATATACTAAAGAGTATATGATGTTACTTAAAAAGAAATTTAAGTAATGTAAGAGGACTAAACTTAGCGCTGGGGTTCCCGAGCGGTCAAAGGGGCTGGACTTAAGATCCAGTGCTTAGTGCTTCGCAGGTTCGAATCCTGCCCTCAGCAGAGGCCCTTTCCCCAAGAAAAATCAAAAATTTTTCTGGGCACAGAAAATATTAGTTTTCTTGTGTTTTTTGTAAAAAAGAAAGTTCTTTCAGGCCCAAAGAAAAAACTACGAACTAAAAAAAAGATTAATATTTAAAAAAATTAAAAAAGAGAATGATTATGAAAAAAGATACAAAGAATTTACAAACTCAAAAGTTGATTGAGAATCTATATAAGTTATCAAAGGATAAGAAAAAAGAAATATATGTTAGCGTTGCAAAGATTTTAGAAGCATCTTCAAAAAAACAACCGTCAAAGAATCTTTTTAATTTACAGAAGATGTCTTATATTAACGACGGAGACATTGTAGTTATTCCTGGGAAAATACTTGGAACAGGGATTTTAGAAAAAAAGATAACAATCTATGCTTTAAGCTTTTCAGAATCTGCAAAAACAAAATATAAAGGACTAAAGACATTAAGAGATTTCTGTAAGGACAATATAGATTATAAAAAAGTAAAATTAATAAAATAAAATTTATTTTGGTGAAAACATATGATAGTATTAAATGCAAAAAATAAAATACTTGGAAGACTTGCTTCTGAGATTGCTCCAAAGCTTTTAAGAAGCTCAGAAAAAATAATAGTTGTTAATGCTAACGACGCGTTTATTTCTGGAACAAAAGAAGACATCATGGCAAGATTTAAAGAAAGAACACACAGAAAAGGAAAAGGTAATCAGTTAAAGAATGCGAAATATCCAAGATATCCAGACAAGATGATAAAGTTTGCAGTAAGAGGAATGCTTCCAAGAAATGCAAGAGGTCAAGCTGCTTTAAAAAATCTTAAAGTGTTTGTTGATGCTCCAGAAGCATATGTTAAAGACATGTCAAAAGAAGTTGTAGAAAAACCAAAATTAAAAGGCATGAATCTAAATGAGATTTGCGTACTATTAGGTGCAAAATTAAAAGTATAATTATTAGGTGAAAAAAATGGTAAAGAATTATTTTGTTAAAGCTTCAAGAAAAAATGCAATTGCAAGATGTATGTCAAAAGCAGGAACAGGCAAAGTTCGTGTTAATGGCCATTCTCTAGAGGCATATTATTCAGGGTACAAGCAAGGGCTAATAAAAGAGCCAATGATTCTTCTTGACGAAGAAGCAAATAAGCTTGATTATTTTGTTAATGTTTCTGGTGGCGGCGTAATGTCGCAAGTTCAAGCAACAAGATCATGTATTGCTAAATCAATACTTGCAGCAAACAATAGAGAAAAAGTAAAAGATAAGATTATGACATATGATAGGCATCTTCTTGTTGATGATGTTAGAAGAAAAGAACCAAAGCACCAATTAGGTAAAGGTGCAAGAAAGAAAAAGCAACATTCTAAAAGGTGAAATAATGATTTGTCCAGTAAGATGTTTTTCGTGTGGTCAGGTTGTAGCTGACAAATATGATGAGTATGTAAGATTGATAACTCAGGAGAAGAAGACTCCGGAGGAAGCATTAAATATCTTAGGCATAGATAAATATTGCTGTAGAAGAATGCTTTTAACTCATGTTGAAGTTATTGATGAGATTATGAAGTATAATTAAATGTGATAAAAATGGATAAAGTAAATGCAAAACCAAGAAATTTTGAAAACGAAAACAGAACACCATCACAGAGTAGGACTCTTGTTAATGTTGATTTATATCTAAAGAATGGAATACACATTGGAACCAAATACAAGAATGGACCAATGAGAAAATTTGTATTCAAGTCTAGAAACGATAAGATCAATGTCATGGATGTTCAAATAATAGATAAAAGAATAAAGATTGCAATTGATTTTATTTCTAAATATGAACCTACAGATGTTGTGTTTATCTCTAGAAAGAAATATGCTCTTCCCGGTGTTAAAATTTTAGAGCAAGCATTTGGTTATAAATCAAAATTAAACAGATTTATTCCAGGAACCTTTACAAATCCTGAATCAGAACACTTTATAGAGCCAAAATTAGTATTTATTGCAGACCCTAATGTTGATAGACAAGCAGTTGTTGAAAGCACAAAAGCAAATATCCCAATTGTTGCTCTTTGTACAACTTCAAGCAACACAAGAAACATAGACTTGATTGTTCCTTATAACAATAAGGGGCGAAAATCAGTAGCATTGTTCTTCTGGTTATTAATAAGAGAACTTGAGTTAAGAAACGGAATAATAAAATCAGACAAAGACTATGCATATTCAATTGACGATTTAGTATATAATAGCGAAAATGGCGAAAAAGAAATGGATGAGGATCAGCCACTTCCAGGAAAGAGAGTTAGAAAGGTTTCAACTAAAGCTACTGCAAGAAAGCCAGCAGCTGGTGGTAGAAGACCAAGTAGCACAACCGGTAGCGCACCAAGAAGACCATATGTTAGAAGAACGCCTTTAGTAGCTGCCATGCCAATAGCAACAGCGGCAGCCCCAGCAGCAACAACTGCCGCTCCGACAGTAGAAAACGAGAAAAAAGAAGAAAAGCCAGCAGAAGTTTCAAAAGAATAGGTTTATTTAACTATCGTTAATATATATAATATAATAAATTAATGTGAATAGGGGTTCTATGCAAAACAGTAAAATATTGAGTTTGTTATTAGACTTTGGTCTTACGGAATATGAGGCCAGAACATTAACTACTTTATTTAATTTTGTTGAAGCAGATGCTCCACACATCAGTAGAAACGCAGAGATTCCAAAGACTAGAATCTATGATGTTTTAGAAAAATTAAAAGAAAAAGGACTAGTTCTAGAGGTCTATGGTAGACCAAAAAAATACAAGGTAATTGATCCTAATGAGATTTTTAAATACTTAATAGATAATAAACAAAGAGAATTGTCAGTTCTTGACAAACAAGTAAAAGACGTCTTAAGTAAAGAGACGTGGGCAAACCAGGTTTCTGGAGTTCAAGAAAAGATTTTACAAGTTAAGAATATTAAAGACTATAATAAGTTATTATCTCAAGAATTTGAAGGCGCAAAAAAAGAAATTACTGGTTTTACAAATATTGATGATAGAGTTGATGCATTTAAGCCAGTTTCAGAGATGCCAGAAATTAATGTTAAATTAATCTCTAAACCTATAACAAAAGACTTTGATCTTCCAAAGAATTTTAGTATACAAGAAAAAGAGCACTCAATGGATGCTTTTATTATTGATAAGAACAAAGTTGTTATGTCTTTAAATGATTTATCTTCACCAAAAGAGACATATCATTTAACAATTTTAAAAAACAATCCAAGTCTTACAAAAGCACTTCTTACTCATTTTGACGATTATTGGAAGAAGTAGTTTTTTTCTATTTTTATTTTTTTAAATTTTAAAAAATTATCATTGTCTATTTTTTTATAACCAAAAACCAAAAGTTTATATATTTTTGTTACTTATTCTATTATAGTATATTTATATTAGATTATTGGGTTGAGAAATAATGGGTCAAAAATTAATTAGAAATAGAGAAACTTTATCTAAAAACAACAAACCACAAAAAACTGATTTAAAAAGAAAAGCACAAGCAACAATGGAAGTTTTGATTATAATGGGTGTTTTAGTTGTTGGAGTAATAATATTTGGAACTTTTTATTTTGGAAATATTGGTGAGAGATCAAGAGGTTCAGCGGGAATTTCTAGAGACATGAATGAATCTGAATTAAAAACCAGTTATGATAAAGCAATAATTTATGATGGTGTTGATCAAGTATCAATGGATGGTGGTAGTAGCCACATTGTTCCAGATGATGGAGATAGCGATGATGAAGATGGGGATGAGCCACCAGGTTCAGAAGAAACTGGCCCTCCAACAATATTAGTATTTGATACAAGAAATACAAGTGATGGTTCTTCTGGGTCACCCTCTCCTTCTTCTACTGGCAATCAAATCGGATCAACATTAGAAGATGGATCACCATTAGAAGGAATAGATACTTATAATTTTAGTGTTGATTGGAATGATGACACAGATAGTAATATCACTTCTTTGAACCAGCCAAAAGCAACCCCTACCAATTCAGATGCTGGTAATCTCCCTTCTTCTGATAGCAGTCAAATCAGGTTGCCATTAGAATCATCAGGAACTTATAATTTTAATGTTGATTGGAATGATGGTACAAATAGTCATATTACTTCTTGGAATCAGCCAGAAGCAACACATACTTATTCAGAGCCAGGAATTTATGAAATAAAAATAACTGGAGTAATTAAAGGATTTCGTTTTAATAATAATGGCGACAGATTAAAACTTATAGAAATAAAAAACTGGGGTAACCTAAATCTAGGTAACAATGGTTATTATTTTTATGGCTGTTCTAATCTAGATATTACTGCTACAGACGTACTGGATTTAAATGGCACAACAAATTTAGAAGGCATATTTTATAAATGTAGTAGTTTAGTATTTAATGAAAGCATAAATTCTTGGGATACCTCTAAAGTAACTAATATGGGGTCTATGTTTAATATGGCCTCTAGTTTTAACCAACCATTGTCTTTTGATACATCTAATGTAATTAATATGTCTTTTATGTTTTCTAATGCTTCTAGTTTCAATCAACCTTTAGATTTTAATACCTCTAGTGTAACAGATATGTTTGCGATGTTTCAGTGTGCGATCGATTTTAACCAGCCATTATCTTCTTTTGATACCTCTAATGTAATTAATATGCGTAATATGTTTGGATGTATTTATGATATGAGTTTCAATCAGCCCATATCAAATTTTGACACCTCTAAAGTAGGCAATATGTCTTATATGTTTCGTAATGCTTCTAGTTTCAACCAGTCTTTATCTAATTTCGATACCTCTAATGTAACTGGTATGCAACATATGTTTCGTAATGCATCTAGTTTCAATCAACCATTATCTTCTTTTGATACTTCTAATGTAACTGATATGTGGGGTATGTTTTCAGGTGCGAGTAGTTTCAACCAGCCTTTATCTTCTTTTGATACTTCTAATGTAACTAATATGCGTAGTATGTTTTCAGGTGCGAGTAGTTTCAATCAGTCTTTATCTTCTTTTGACACTTCTAATGTAACTAATATGGGCGCTATG
>Ga0209717_1001441_pt1 | contig 25645 bp, 16 predicted proteins | sample AD_UKC048_MetaG_FD_184418 | JGI IMG/M metagenome (GOLD analysis project Ga0209717, IMG submission 184418) | Active sludge microbial communities of municipal wastewater-treating anaerobic digesters from USA - AD_UKC048_MetaG (SPAdes) (version 2) | ecosystem: Engineered > Bioreactor > Anaerobic >... | reverse complement strand
TGCCATTATTTTCCTGATATTTATTTTTGTTTTCAAAGAATCATTGCCATTATTCAGTTTCGGCGATAAAGCCAAAGCAAATACCGAAATACAAACCACAACAGGAACTGAAGTTGAAACGTACGGAAGCGAAACTTCCACTGAAGAAAGTCAGCCCGAAACCTATGGAGCTCCTGCCGAAAGTCTGGAACCTGAAAGTTATGGAACCACAACCGAAGACTTGAATCCAGAGGTTGAAGAAACTGCAGCAACTGAACCAGAAAACTACGGAACGGTACCCGAAGATTTAAACCCCGATTCCGAATCGGAAGAAGTAGCTGTTATTGATGAAAAAGTTACTGGAAACAAAGAAGGAGCAGACAAAACCTGGAGTACTTTTTTCTCTACAGAATGGGTTCCCGTTTCCGATAATCCTCGTTTTGGATTGATTGCTTTACTGATTGGAACTTTAAAAGTAACGGTAATTGCAATGCTTATTGCAGGACCTTTGGCAATATTAGCCGCGGTTTATACTTCTTGTTTTGCCTCCAATAGAAGAAAAGAAATCATAAAACCCATTATCGAAATGTTGGCCGCTTTTCCATCGGTAGTAATTGGATTTTTTGCAATGATGGTTTTGGCTACTTTTTTTCAAGATATTTTTGGTTATGATTCTCGTTTGAATGCTTTTATTGGTGGTGTCGCAATGGCATTGGCAGCGATTCCTATTATTTATACGATTTCAGAAGATGCTCTTTCGGCAGTTCCAAAAACTTATACCGAAGCCAGTTTGGCATTGGGTGCCAGCAAAGCACAAACCGCTTTTTCAGTGATTTTGCCTGCGGCAACTCCTGGTATTTTTGCTGCCTTGCTTTTGGGTGTTGGTCGTGTTTTTGGTGAAACAATGATTGCATTGATGGCAACAGGAAACGCAGCTTTGTTATCGGCAAATCCATTTGAAAGTGTGCGAACTTTTGCTGCAACTATTGGTTCTGAAATGGCTGAAACTGTTTTTGGAGAAACCCATTACAGCGTTTTGTTTTTTATTGGATCATTACTTTTCATTTTCTCCTTCATATTAAATGCAGTGGCAGAATTTTATGTTAAGGGAAGATTAATCAAAAAATTCCAAGGTAAATAGATATGGAAAATACAAATACTATATCGGTAAATCCGTTTGCAAAGGCTAGCGGTAAAGGAAAAGATATTAAAGAAAAAGCAGTTGTGGGAATTACACAAATTGCGGTGCTGCTGATTATTGCCATCCTATTTGTAATCTTGGGAATTATTATTTACCAAGGGCGTGATAAATTTTCTTGGGAATTCATCAGTTCATTTCCAACTGACGGTATGACCAAAGGTGGAATTTTTCCCGCTTTGATTGGAACTTTTATTCTAGTTATCGTGATGTCGATTGCAGCAGTTCCATTCGGAACAATTACGGCTATTTATTTAACCGAATATGCGCACGAAAAATCAAAATTTGCAGCAGCCGTTCGTTTCTCTATTCGAACTTTAGCAGTAGTTCCTTCAATAATTTTTGGACTTTTCGGATTGGGTTTTTTCATCCAATTCGTGGGAACAGGAATGGATACTGCTTTCAATGGAGGCGAATTGCATTGGGGACAACCCAATATTCTTTGGGCTAGTTTAACAATGGCATTATTGACGCTTCCAGTAATTATCGTTTCGGTAGAAGAAGCTTTGAAAACAATTCCGAGAGAATTAAGAGAAGCCAGTTTAGCACTGGGAGCAACCAAATGGCAAACGATAAAAAAAGTAGTTTTCCCGGGTTCTATTTCTGGAATTATGACAGGAACAATTCTTGCCGTGAGTAGAGGAGCTGGTGAAGTTGCACCCATTTTATTCACCGGAGCAGCTTATTATTTGGCGACTTTACCAGAATCTTTGAGCGACCAATTTATGAATTTGGGGTATCACGTTTACATTATGTCAACCCAATCTTCGGATGTGGAGAAAACAATGCCCATTCAGTTTGCTACCACATTAGTATTATTAATTCTAACTTTATCACTAAATTTAGTTGCGGTAATCATCCGATCCAGAATTAGACGAAAAGCAAAATAATTTCCTATAGCGAAACTATATTATTTTAGATATAACAAAAATAAAATGAGAGATATAAAAATACAGGTTAACGATTTGTCATTATACTACGGCGAGAAAAAAGCATTAAATAATATTACGATGCAGATTCCAGCCAACAAAGTAACGGCTTTAATCGGACCATCGGGTTGTGGGAAATCTACTTTTTTGAGATGCATTAACCGAATGAATGATTTGATTCCGAGCGTAAAAATCACTGGAGAAATGCTTGTGGAAGGCGTTGATATTTACGATAAAAACGTGGATGTGGTCAATATTCGAAAAAAAATCGGAATGGTTTTTCAAAAATCAAATCCTTTTCCAAAATCTATTTATGAAAATGTAGCTTATGGACCAAGAATTAATGGATTGAAAGACAAAACTCAATTGGACGAAATCGTAGAAACTTCTTTGCGTCAAGCTGCTATTTGGGACGAATTCAAGGATAGATTAGATGATTCTGCTTTGGGATTATCGGGAGGACAACAGCAACGTTTGTGTATTGCTCGAACATTGGCGGTAAGCCCAGATATTATTTTGATGGATGAACCAGCGAGTGCTTTGGACCCTATTTCAACCTCAAAAATAGAAGAATTGGTTCACGAATTGAAAGAACAATATACCATTATTATTGTGACTCATAATATGCAACAAGCAGCAAGGACAAGCGATCACACCGCATTTTTTTATATGGGAGAATTGATTGAAATGGGAAAAACAAATGCTATATTTACCAAACCAGAGAAGAAACAAACCGAGGATTATATCACAGGAAGATTTGGATAATGGTTTAAATTGGTTAATCACTTAATTGTTTTAACCAATTAACTTGTTAACCGAATGACCTTTTTAAACTAAAAATTGTAAGATGACACATTTTGAAATGGAATTAGAAAAACTAAAAGACGTAATAAAAAAAATAGGCACTTTGGCCGTAAGCCAAGTTGGTGAATCTGTTAAAGCGCTGCTTTATGAACCTATTGAAGGCAAAGAAGTAAAGAAAACAGAAATAAAAATCGATAAATTAGACGTCAAAATCGACGAAATTTGTCAAAGTATTTTTGCTTTGCAACAGCCAGTAGCTTCCGATTTGCGTTTTATTATGGCATCACTTCAAATAAGCAACGAGATTGAAAGAATAGGTGATTTGGCCGTGAGTGTTATAAAAAGAGCCAAAAACATCAAAGAAAAACACGACTTAATTTCAAAATTTGGAATAGGTGATTTGGCCAAAGAGGTTGAATTAATTACCGCAAAAACCAATGAGTGTTTATCGACACAAGACGAAAAAACGATTTCAGAAATTTTGAATTTGAATAAAAATATCAAATCGAAAGGAGATACAATAATAGACAAGATAATTGAAGAAATGAAATCCCATTCGAAAGTGGTGGTTTCTGGAACCAATTTGGTTATTGCATTGAAGCATTTGGAACGTATTTCTGATCATAGTTCTAATATTGCCGAATATGTTTATTTTATGGTGAATGCCAAAATTATCAAACACGAAAAACATGAAGATTTAAATATTGATAAGTTAGATTAGATGCTATTTTTGATGTATTTCAAATAAGAAAGCCAATTTCAATATCAAAATGAAATTGGCTTTCTTGTATAAAGTGTTTTGATGAAATGACTAAATGCTTCCTTTTTTCTTATCGTCTCTCCAAGTAATGTAGCCTAGAATGGCATTGAAAAAATAGAAAGTATATTTGGCAACATTCGCAATATTCATGAGCATTAGGTTCTGAATGGCTTTTGTTAAATTGTAAAATTGCCACATAAACCAATTATCAGGATACATTCTTGCGGTGTTGAATGTTCCTCCAAAAGTGATTCCTGCCGGAATGGTGATGGCGAAAAACAACTTCCAATCAATAGCTTTTTCAGATAAATATTTAAAGGCGATATAATTTAAAACGAAAGAAAAGAAAAAACCTAAAATTACATTTCTGTAAAATATAAAATCAACAGAACGTAGTATTTTGCTTTTCTTCCAAGCTTTGAAAACGAGATAATTTCCAATAAATGTAACAGGATAGGTAAGAATTGCTCCAGCATTCCCAAGCAAATAATCGATAGAACCGCTTAAGAAAGTATTGCAAGTAGTGATGAAATTCCCAATATTGTTTTTCTTGGTCACCAATCGATTTCCCATCATCGAAAATCCAGTATTTAAAATAGAAATATACCCCAAATAAAAAACATATTTCTGGTGCTGAAATGTAAAATTGAAAACCGTTTTATGATAATCTAAAGCCAAAGAAGCCGCAATAACGATTACCAATCCTATAACATCCAAATAAGTGCTATTGGTAATCGATTTAATAGTTTTTATTGATTTTTCAGAAAGTGAAAATAAGTTCATTCAATAGTGTTTGGGCAAATATATAAAGATTATAATCCAAATTGTTTGTTTTTATTTCAATGTCAAACGAAACATCAAATTAATTATAGAAAGAGAATCTACTAGAAAGTTGTAAAAATTAAAATTGATATGGAAATTTAGGGTTTCTGTATTTTCTTAATTTTTGAAAAGGAACTAAATAAGTTTCCGCACAAGCTCTTATTACGTGAGGAAAGGAGGGGGTGAATTCGATTCCTTTTTCAGTGTAAACCCAAGTTTCATCGCCCCACCATCTGTCTAAGTCTGTCATATCACAAGAATCTTCTTCATTGTCTTTTGGTTTTACAAAATGTTGTTCGGCGTTAACTAAAGCAAATAATTTAGGTGCAAAATAGTTCTCTCTGTATTTTACCCAAGTGTCAAAATTACTTTCTTTTTCTGTTGTAACACTTTTGTCAAAAGCAATGATTTCATCTATCTCATAATTTTTGCCCGTATTCAAATCAATTAAATATCCTGTAGTTCCATTGTCAGGATAAGCTCCGCCGCAATACCAACTTGAGGATGTTTTAAAACCAAGTAAATTACTGTTTAAAAAAGTTAATTCGGTATTATATTCTATATTTCCTCCTGTATTATAATACCAATCAGAAGAACAGTTTAACTGTGATATGGCATTTTGAATCTGTATGTTTTCTAAAACTGGATTGACTGCATTTTTACTTTTTTCTGAAAAAGTATCTCCTAATCTAAAAAAAGGTGCGTCACAATGTTTTTCGGTGTACCAAAAAATTTGTTTGTTTTTGTAAACAGTAGTTTTTTGTTTTTTGAATTCGAGGAATTTATGTTTTATAAGATAGAATTTTTCATCACCAGCATAATCTTCTGGTAAAGTAGACTTATAATTGAAAAAATCAATTGGTGAAAGTTTTACAGGAAATGATTTTCCTTTGCGATTACTCCAGGTTCCTTCAAAATTAGTGTTCCCTACTTTTTTTAAAACAAATTTTTCTAAAATGGTATCTTGGTGTTTAAAAACTAGCGTATAAACATTGTTTTTTTGTGTTCCTTCAAAATTTATGTCTTTTAATGAATTTTGGTAAAAATAAACACCATTAGCATTTGGTTCTTCAGTAGCAGAGCCGAAAATATGTATCTTCATATAGATTTTACTTTTGGCTATTGTACCTTCTAAATATGTGTCTTCTTGACTCTGACAAAATGCAATTATGGAATGAAATATAAAAAAGAGTAAAATTGATTTTTTCATGATTTTGTAATTTTAATTGCAACTGATTACTAAAAACTGCAAACTGCCCACTTTTTTTAATGCGCTTCCAGCCAATTTTTACCTAATCCAATTTCAACATCTAATGGAACGTCCATTATAAAGGCATTTTCCATTTCGTGTTTAATCATCGGTTGGATTTTTTCCAGTTCCGAGTTGTGAACATCAAACACAAGCTCATCGTGTACTTGTAACAACATCTTCGATTTCCAGTTTTCAGAAGTTAGTTTTTTGTGAATATTAATCATCGCAATTTTGATGATATCGGCAGCAGAACCTTGAATGGGTGCGTTTACGGCATTTCGTTCGGCACCACTTTTGACCATCATATTGGCGGAATTAATGTCTTTCAAATAACGTCTTCTTCCTAAAACTGTTTGCACATAACCGTGTTCTCTGGCAAAATCCACCTGACTTGACATATAGGATTTCAATTTTGGATAAGTTGCATAATAGGCATCAATCAACTCGGCACTTTCTTTTCGCGAAAGCGAAGTTTGATTGGAAAGTCCAAAAGCAGAAACCCCATAAATAATTCCGAAATTCACGGTTTTGGCATTGCTACGTTGTTCTTTGGTTACTTCTTCTAACGGAACGTTGAATACTTTAGCAGCTGTACTTCGGTGAATGTCTTCGTTGTTTTGGAAGGCTTTAATCATATTTTCTTCACCTGATAAAGCAGCAATAATTCTCAATTCTATTTGTGAATAATCCGCAGACACCAAGGTGTAATTTTCGTCACGAGGAATAAAGGCTTTTCGGATCAATCGTCCTCTTTCGGTGCGAACGGGGATGTTTTGCAAGTTCGGATTATTCGAACTCAAACGTCCCGTTGCAGCAACAGTCTGCATATAATCGGTGTGGACACGACCCGTTTTTTTGTCCACTTGATTGGGCAACGCATCAATATAAGTACTTTGCAATTTCACCATTTGTCGCCATTCGAGAATGTCTTTTACAATTTGGTTGTCGTTTGCCAAATAAGACAAAACTTCTTCGCCAGTCGCATATTGACCCGTTTTGGTTTTCTTTTGTTTCGCTCCGCCAATTTTCAATTTGTCGAATAAAATGTCGCCCAACTGTTTTGGAGAAGCCAAATTGAATTTTTCGCCAGCGGTTTCGTATATTTTTTGTTCCAAAGCGGCACTTTCTTTTGCCATTTCAACCGACATTGATTTCAGGAACGGAACGTCCAAATTGATTCCTTCCAATTCCATAGCTGCTAAAACGGGAATCAACGGAATTTCGATTTCATCAAATAATTTTTTGGTTTCGGCTTTGTCGAGAATCGGGCTGAAATTTTGTTTCAATTGATAGGTAATATCGGCGTCTTCGGCAGCGTATTCTTTGATTTCTTCCAAAGCCACGTCGCGCATCGATTTTTGATTTTTTCCTTTCTTGCCAATTAAATCTTCAATAGATTTTGGTGAATATTTCAAGTAAGTTTCACTTAAAACATCCATATTGTGGCGCATATCTGGATTGATCAAATAATGCGCAATCATCGTGTCGAACAATTTTCCTTTGATTTGAACGCCGTAATGTGACAAAATTTTCAAATCGTATTTGATGTTTTGACCAATTTTTTCGATGCTTTCACTTTCGAAAAATGGTTTGAATTTATCCACTAAAATTTGTGCTTCTTCCTGATTTTCAGGAAACGGAACGTAAAAAGCTTTTCCTTTTTCGAAAGAAAATGACATTCCAACCAATTCGGCATTTAAGGCATCAATTCCTGTAGTTTCGGTGTCAAAACAAACCGAAGTTTGATTCATCAAATTTTGCAAAAGCAATTTCACGGCAAAATCTCCTTGAATACTTTGGTAAAAATGTTCCGTATTTTCCAATGTTGCATAATGCGAACTTGATTTTGTTTCGCCATTTTCCTCGTCCGAAAAACCAAATAAATCAAACTGATCTTCATTGGATTTTTTGGCAGGAACTTTTTTTATTGGTTCAGGTATCTCACTAGGAGTACCGTTTCCGTTGGTGTCAATCTCGTCGTATTCTTTTCCAGTTCCAAAATATTTGTCGAACTGGGCTTTCATTTGCCGGAATTCCAATTCCTGGAATAATTCATCTGTTTTTTCTACATCAGGTTTCGATAATTCGTAATCTTCGGCATTGAAAGTCACGGGGCAATCCAGTAGAATTGCGGCTAATTTTTTGGACAATAAACCCAATTCGGCATTGGCTTCAATTTTGTCTTTTATGGCTCCTTTTAATTGATGCGTGTTGGCCAAAAGGTTTTCCATCGTGCCATATTCTTTCAAGAATTTCTTGGCTGTTTTTTCGCCAACACCCGGTAATCCTGGGATGTTATCGGCAGCGTCGCCCATCATTCCGAGGAAATCAATTACTTGATCGGGACGTTCGATTTCGAATCGGGCTAGAACTTCGGGAATTCCCCAAATTTCGATATCATTCCCCATTCGAGCCGGTTTGTACATAAAAATATTTTCGGAAACCAATTGGGCAAAATCCTTGTCTGGAGTAACCATATAAACTTTGAAATCTTCTTTTTCGGCTTGTTTTGCCAATGTTCCTATCAAGTCATCGGCTTCAAAACCCGCGACTTCTATAATAGGAATGTGCATTGCCTTCAATAATTCTTGAATATAAGGAACTGCAATTTTTATGGCTTCGGGAGTTTCGTCACGATGTGCTTTGTATTCTTGGTACATTTCGTAGCGATAGGTGCTTCCGCCTTTGTCAAAAGCTACGGCTAAATGATCGGGTTTTTCGCGTTTGATAACGTCCATCAAGGCATTCATAAATCCCATAATGGCAGAAGTATCCATTCCTTTCGAATTGATTCTTGGATTTTTAATAAAAGCAAAATAACCGCGAAATATTAGTGCGTAGGCATCAAGAAGGTAAAGGCGTTTTTGTGACATTTGATTATAATTAGAGTGTAAAAATAATAAACAAATCTTCATTTCGTGAAGTAAATTTTACCTTTCGTATATTTTGTCAAAGCACATTGTTTCCAAAATCTTTCTTTTACAGAAAAAATAGAAATTATGTCAGTACTTGTAAAAAATTTTAACTTGAAAATGATGTTGTTAGCAATTGTAACAATCGTAATATTGGGATTGAACGTTTACAATGTAGTTTGTTTGTAATTATCCTAAAGGAATATTAACAACAACTTTTGTTCCAACAATTGCATCGTTTTCTAATTCATCAGAGTAGGTAATTAATTGCTTTACAGAATGGTTTTCGGTTAGTAATTCTAATCGTTGTGCAATTGATTCTGTTGAAAATGATTGATGTTTGCTTTGGTTTTTAGCTTTGATTTCGGCCGATTTTGCTCTTCCAATTCCGTTATCTGTTATTGTACAAATGATGTATTCTTCGTTTGTATCTAATTCAAAATGAATCGTTACTTTTTTAATTCCGATTTTGTGTAGCAAACCGTGATTGATGCTGTTTTCTACAAATGGTTGAATAAGCATTGGAGGTATTTCGTGATAATCTTCGTCAATGTTTTCGCTAGTTGTAATTTTATATTCAAAATCGGTTTTGAAACGCATTTTTTCTAGTTCGAGGTATTTTGAAAGAATATCAATTTCTCTAGAAAGCAAAATTTGTTTTTTGCCAGAAACATTTAATATTTGCCTTGTTAAATAAGTAAAATTTCCCATTTGTTCATTAGCAGTCACTTTGTCACCAAACATAAATTGGTCTTGGATACTACTTAATGCATTAAATATAAAATGCGGATTCATTTGACTTTTCAATGCTTTTAGTTCACTTTCAGTTGCTTTTTTCTCTGCTTCGATGGTTTTTTGAGCCTGAAAAAGTTGCGATTTCAATAGTTCGTTTTGTTTTTTGATTTTATAACGATTAAATAAAATATAAGAGGTTATTAAAATCGAAACTAAAGCAATTCCAAGAATTAAAACAATGGTTTTTTGGCGTTGTGATTCTAGATTTGCAATTTTTTTTTCCTGGAACAATGCTTTTATTTGAGCTTCTTTTAAACTAGAATTGTATTTGTATTCTGCTTTTAAAATATTGTTTTTGTTTTCGTCATAATAGATACTATCACTAACTGTTGCAACAATATTTTTAAAATCAAGTGCTAGTTTATAGTTTTTTTGTTTTGTATAAATTTGTGAAAGTAAGTCGGCAGCCGATCTAATTTCGAAAGGATAATTGTTTTTTAAACTCAATTTATAACATTCTATTGCGTATTCTTGAGCCGATTTAATATTGTTTTCTTTTAAATTAAGTTGTGCTAATTTGAATAATGTTTTAGAATAAAAAAAATTATTAGCATCATTTTTAAAAATTGTATTAGCTAGCAAATATTTTATTTTGGCTTCGTTAAATTTTTTTAATTCAAAATCAATATCTCCAAGTAAATTATAACTTACTCCTGAGATGGAAATGTATTGGTTTTTTTTACAAATTGTTAAACATTGGTCTAAAAGTTCTTTTGCTTTAGAATATTTTTTTTGTAAAAAATAAATGTTCGCAATACTGTTAAGATTTAAACATTGTCGTTGTTCATTTTTAGTAGCAATTGATATTTGAAGTGCATCACTATAATATTCAAGACTTTTTTCATACTCTTTAAGGTTGTCAAATATTCTTCCAATAGAAAAATTGGTGCGTTCAATGCCTTCAGAATCATTAAGCTTTTTAAATATTTTTAATGCTTTTAAGTTGTATTCAATTGCTAGTTTGTTGTTACCAATATTATTGTTTACATATCCTAAATCGGTTAAAACAAAAGCGATACTTTCTTGATTTTTAGAACTATAAGCATAATTTAGTGCTTTTTTAAAATAGGCTAAGCTACTGTCAATTTTACCCAAATAATCAAATGAAGTCCCTATGTTTTGTAAACTTGAAGCGCAACCTTCATAATACTTTATTTTTTGAGCAACCGTAAATGATTTTTTATAAGAAATTATTGATTCAGTGTATTTGCTTTTTAAGGTTTGAAAAGCACCTTCATTTAATAACACTATGCTATAATATTTAGCAAATTCTTTTTTTTCGTTTTCAGAAAGTGTTTTGATTTTGACATTACTAAGTACAATTTTTTTTAAGTCTTGATTCCGTTTTGCCCAAATGGTTTCATCTTGTTCATTTTCGATTTCTTGATTAATTTCACTGCATTTCTCTAAAGTTTTCTTGATAGAAAACGATTGTGAATGCAACATATTGCAGAAAAGCAGCAAAAATAAAAGAGCACTTTTTTTCATAAATTACACGCTAATATTTCCGATGTAACTATCAAATTCATTTTTCTTTTCTCTAGCTACAGGGATTACTTTGTTATTATCAAAAACGAGAGTAGCACCATCTTTTTTACTGTATTTTTTTATCTGTTGAATATTGACCAAGTAGGAGCGATGCACTCTAAAAAAACGAGAATCATTAATTAATAATTCGTGAAACTCTTTAATTTTTTTACTTACCAAATATTTTTCTTTATTAGTAATTACATACGTATAAGATCCATCTGCTTCGAAGTACAAAATTTCCTCAATTTTTATAAATATCAACCCATCAGAAAGTGGTAATGCAATTTTTTGTAATTGATTAACTGAAATATTTTCTCGAAGTATGTTGACATTTTGCAAAATTTGATTTTGACCACGAGTTTTTATGGCTTTTTCAATAGCATCTTGCAATTTGCTTATGGTTACTGGTTTTAATAAGTAGTCTACCGCAGAAACTTCAAATGCTTGTATGGCATATTCGGAATAAGCAGTGCAAAAAATGGTTACAAAATTAGGCTTGTCGAAATATTCAAAAAGTGCAAAACCATTTTCATTTGGCATTTCAATATCTAAAAAAACCAATTCGATATTATTTTTATTGATGAGTTTTACTGCTTCTTTAATATTTTCAGCTTCCGCAATTATCTCTATGCCTTTGCAGTGCTCTTTTATTGTGTTGAATAATAATGAACGAGCGTGCGATTCATCGTCAACAATAATTGCTTTCATAGTTAGAAGTTTTTAGCTTATCAAAAATAACAATTATTTTTAAAAGTATTTCGGCTGTTATTTACCGTTTATGAAGTCAAAACAACCATTCATAATAATAATCTCTAATATTGAATTTATAAAAAGCAAAATCAACTTAAAACCTAATAATCTATTTATAAAGTCAAATCGACTGTTTATGAATTCATATAGTTTAATAAAAGGTTGCATTTATAATTTCGCTCAAAATTTTAAAAATATTTTATTATGAAAAAACTATTACAACTATTTATTTTATTGGTCTTTGTAAAATCAAATTCTCAAGTACCAATTCAGGAGTTTAACTTTAATTCGAGTTTATCGAATACAGCTGGTACGGCAAGCTTCACAACAAATCTAACAAATCTTTTTGGATCCGACAGGAATGGTGTTGCTAATGGTGCTTTACGACTTCAAGGTGTAATTTCTGGTGGACAACATTATTTAGAAGCTAATTTGACCAACTTGCCTGTAGGAAATGCAGCTAGATCTGTATCGGTTTGGCTAAAATGCTCTTCTTTTGTTAATAATACTAACATTTATCCTTTAGGTTATGGAACTCAAGCGGCAAATCAAGCTTTTGGAATTCAACAAAACTCAGCATCAACGAGTGTTAATCCAAATAGACTAGAAGTTTATGGTTTTGGAGCTGCAACAAACAATATAGGAGTTGTTGCTACTCCTGTACAACTTGATCAATGGTATCATTATGTAATTACACACGATGGAGTAAATACAACAAAAATTTATAGAAATAATAGTCTTTTGTTAACAACTACAAAGACTTGGAATACTCTAGGAACAATTGTAACGGTAGGTAAAATAATAGCAGGAACATATAATGATGGTAATGCAGTTAATGGGTTTATTGACGATTTAAAAATATATAATAGTGAATTAACAGCAGCACAAGTTGCAAACTTATATAATCCGGCTTCAACTGCTGTTTTACCTGTTATTTCTAATGTATCTTCTTCATTAATTCACGAAGGTGCCAACATTTCCTATACTGTAAATGCTGGTGGAGCTTCAGCAGATACATTTGTACTTTACGGAAAAACGTCAACAGCTAGTGAATTAGTGGCTGTAGGTACTGTTGCGACTGGAACCACAAATACCGCTTGTACTGCAATAACACAATATAATTCAACTCCTGGAGCCGCACCAGCAGGAACAACTATGTATTATAGAGTACAAGCTTCAAATTCAGTTGGAACAGTTTATTCTCCTATTTACCAATATACTCAAGTTACAAAACCAACTTATGAAGTAAATGCTCCCACAAACATTACCACTTCTGCTTCGCAAATTAATTATGTTTTAAAACCAAATGGAGGCAATTCGACTTCTGTAGTAAAATATGGTTTATCTGCGTCAAGTTTAAACAATACCGCAACTGGGTTTTCTGCTTTAGGATTTACAGATAACTTTAGCAATGTTCAATTAACAGGATTAACTCCTAATACATTATATTATTATGTGGTTGAAGGAACAAATGCTTATGGAGTTTCGCAATCTGCTGTTGCAACATTTACTACACAAGGTAATGCTCCAACATTTGGTTACATTGGTGCAGGTGCAACCAGCGATGCTGCTAATATTGTTTTTGATATCAATACAGGTGGAGCAACTACCACAACAACCGTAAATTATGGCACTTCTTCATCAAATTTAAATTTAAGTGTAGCAGGTCCAACTGTAAATACAACTGTAAATACTTCTCAAACAGTAAATTTAACAGGTCTACAGCCTAGTACAACTTATTATTTTAATATTGTTGCTGTTGGAAATGGATCAACAACTTCAAATACATTTAGTTTTACAACATCAGCAGCAGTTTCTTTTCCAACACCAATATACAACTTTGAATTTAATAATAACTTACAAAGTCAAGATGGTTCAGTAGTATTAGGTCCATTTGTTGGTGGCTCAACTTCATATGTCTCTAACGGTACAGTTGCCAATGGAGCGTTGCAAGTTAATGAAGCGCGTTGTCAGAATAGTTTGCCTAATCTTCCATTGGGTGCATCAAGTCGATCAGTTCACGTGAGATTAAGATTTGCTAGTGGAACTTTGTCGCAAGATAATTTTGTTTTCAATTGGGGAACGGCATCAACTGGTCAAGCGTTTGCTTATACACAATCTGTATTTGATACCAGATTGTTAGGTTGGGGCGGAAGTGGGTATGACTATATCTTAGCTGGTGGCGTAAGTTTTGGACAATGGTATGAATATGTTTTTACCTATAATGGAACATCACTAAGTATTTATAGAAATGGTAATTTATTAGGAAGTACTTCTGCAACTTTAAATACAACTGGAGATATTTTTAGAATTGGTGTTAGTAATTCTGGGATTCAAAAGTTGCAAGCTGATATCGACTATATTAGAATATTTAATCAAGCCTTAACGACTTCTCAAGTTTCTTCTTTGTATGCTAATCCTGCTTTGTCTAATAATGTTGCTGAAATAAATAATTTCAAATTTAATTTATATCCAAATCCAGCGTCTGATATTTTAAACATTGAATTTAATGAAGCAATCAAATCAGTAGAAATTTACTCTTTACAAGGGCAAAAAGTTTTAGAAACGAACCAGACAGAAATAAATATTTCAAATTTAGCTTCGGGAATGTATATTGTTAAAGTTCAAGATTTAAACGGTTCTTTTGCCACAAAAAAATTAATAATAGAATAGTATGAATCTATTTTCTAAACACCGACTAGAAATAACTTTATTTTTTGTCTATTTCATTATGGCAATTCTAGGAATTTGGATTTTTAATAGTTAAGTAAGTAGTTTTTAGTTTTTTCTTAAAAGTGCAATCTAGCAATAGTTTGCACTTTTTTTTATCCCAAAGGAATATTAACAACAACTTTTGTTCCAACAATTTCATCATTATCTAATTCATCAGAGTAAGTGATTAGTTGTTTTATTGAATGATTTTCGTTTAGTAATTCTAAACGTTGTGCGATTGATTCTGTTGAAAACGATTGATGTTTGCTTTGATTTTTAGCTTTGATTTCAGCTGATTTTGTTCTTCCAATTCCGTTATCTATGATGGTGCAAATGATGTATTCCTCATTTTCATTTAAGTCAAAATCTATGCTAATTGTTTTCAATCCTTTTTTGTGCATCAATCCGTGTTTGATACTGTTTTCTATAAAAGGTTGCAGTAACATTGGCGGTAATTTATGATAATCTTCATCAATGGCCTCGGAAGTTGAAATGGTGTATTCAAAATCTTTGGCGAAGCGCATTTTTTCTAAATCAAGGTACTTTGTTAGAATATCAATTTCTGTCGCAATGGTGATTTGTTTTTTGCCAGAAACTTCTAAAATTTGTCGCGTTAAATAAGTGAAATTGCTCAGTTGTTCGTTGCCTTTCAGTTTGTCGCCATACATAAATTGTTCTTGGATACTATTGAGTGCATTAAAAATAAAATGCGGATTCATTTGACTTTTCAAAGCTTTTAGTTCGCTATCAGTTGCTTTCTTTTCGGCTTCAAGGAGTTTTTCGGCTTCAGCTAGTTTGGTTTCAAGTAGTTCGTTTTTCTTCTTTTCTTTAAATCTGAAGAATAAAAAATAGGCTAAAATGGCTAATGCTAAAAAGGAGATAATGAAACTGTTGATAAGAATGGTTTTCTTATTAGATTGAAGCTCGGCTATTTTCTTTTTATGATTTAATTCTTTGATTTTAGCTTCTTTTTTTTCGGTTTCGTATTGATAAGTGGCCTTTAAAGCAATGTCTTTACTTTCATCAAAGTAAATTTTTTCTCCTATATCAGAAGCTATTTTCTTGAAATTAAAAGCGTTTCTATAATCGTTATTTTTAGAATAAATATCGCTTAAAATTTCGGCTGCATCTTTTTCATCCGATTTATAATTGGTTTTTTTAGTTAAAGTATAACCTAGTACACCATATTCTTCTGCTTTATCAAGTTGATTTAACTTATAGTATGAAGTTGCAATTTTGATTGCGGTTTTTGAAATAAAAGTATCACTGTTAAGTTTTTTATATATTTCATAAGCTTTAATATAATTTTTGTTGGCTTCTAAGAAATTTTGTTTTTCAAAATAGATATCTCCGTAATTTTTAAAGGAAGCAGCAATAAAATCAACATTATTTAATTTCGATGCAAGTTCAAAAGCTTGATTGTTGAATTGTAGCGCGGTATTTAATTCTTTTCTTTTAATATTGGCTGATGCTAAACTGTTTAATACTAAAATTAAACGTTCATTATTGTTAGTTTTTTTGTCAATTTGTAAGCATTTTTCATAATACGAAGTACTTGATTTGAAGTCATTTTGATTGTCAAAAATTCTTCCTAATGCAAAATAAGTGCGTTCCAAACCATCTAAATCATTAATTTTTTCAAATAACGGCAAGGCTTCAAGATTGTATTTTATGGCAAGAGCATTGTTTCCTAAGTTGTTATGTACAAATCCTAAATCGGTTAAAACATAAGCCAAATTGGATTGATTTTTTGAGCGTTTTGCATACCTATAGGCTTTTTGCATATAAACTAATGTACTGTCTAATTTTCCTAAATAGTCAAATGCAGTTCCAATATTTTGAAGAGCTACAGCACTACCGTAATCGTAATTTATTTTAGTAGTAATTTGTAATGACTTTCTATAAAATTGAATTGCTTTTTCAAACTCTTCGTTATAAACATAAAATGCGCCTTCATTGTTAAATGCATTGCTTAAGTATTTTGCATACGTTTTCTTTAAAACCGGATTGGTTTCTGATTTACTTTTTTCTTGAGCTATATTTTTTAATTCTCGATTGTATTTTATCCAGATATTATGATCGTTTTCGGCCTCAATGTTTTGATCCAATAAAAAACATCTTGTGGTATCTTGTTTGTTGTAATTGTCAAGTTTTGATTTTAAGTTATTAGTGTTTTGAGCAAAAATTAAGTTGCCCAAAACAAGTAAACTTAGAAATAAGATTTTTTTTAAACACATTTACAAAATATTATTGATTACCATAAATTCTTCAAATTCTTCTTTCTTTTCTCTCGAAATGGGAAGCAAAATTTTGTCATCATACGTTACTGATAAACCGTCTTTTTTGCTGTATTTTTTAATCAAAGTGATGTTGACAAAATAGGAGCGATGAATCCTGAAAAATCGGGTATCCGATGAAAGTAAATCTTCAAAATGTTTGATTTTTTTTACCGCCAAGTCTTTTCCGTTTTTGTGATGAATGGTGGTGTAAGACCCATCGGCTTCAAAATATAGAATATCGTTTAAGTCCATAAAAACGATGCCGTCACCAATGTGGATGCCAATTTTTTTGATTTTATTTTCTAATAAATTTTCTTTCAGCACATCCATAGAGTTGGGCTGAAGATTTCGATTGAGCTTTTCAGACACTTTTTCTACTGCTTCTTTCAGTTTAGCTATTCCAATAGGTTTTAGAATATAATCCACTGCCGAAACTTCAAAGGCTTTGATAGCATATTCTGAATAGGCGGTGCAAAAAATGGTTTCAAATGTGGGTTTGTTAAAGTAATCGAAAAGCGCAAAACCATTTTCGTTGGGCATTTCAACATCAAGAAAAACCAAATCAATTTGATTTTTATTAATGATTTTTACAGCCGATTTTACATCTTCTGCATCAGCTATAATTTCTATTTCTGGGCAAAAGTCTTCTATGAAATTTCGTAGCAATGATCTTGCATTAAGTTCATCATCTACAATTAGCGCTTTAAATGTGTTCATTAGTTGGTTTTGGTTTAACAATAATAGGAATTTTTTAATTGAAAAACCGCTCCATCAGAAATTAATCTTTGGAACGGATTTACATCAATAATTATTGGTATGCTATTCAAGAATCAGTTTTTGAGTGGTAATTGCGTTGTTCGTATCTTCTATTCGAACCATATAAATACCTTTTGGCAAACCTGAAACGTTTGTGTTTTTAGTATTCGAAGTAAGTACTTTTTGTCCCAATAAGGAATAGATTTCAACCGATTTTACTTCGTTTTCCATTTCAATAGTGAAATTAGTTGAAGTTGGATTGGGGTAGATAATTACTTTAAGATTTTTAGAATTGAAGTTTTGTGTAGATAAAATAGCGTTATTTGTGTGCAGATTACTAACCTCGGTCGCAGAAATGGCTCTATTATAAATTTTCAAATCATCTATATATATTTCTACATCTCTGCCTAGAATAAAAACTCCTGTAAGCGTGTTCCAGCCGGCTTTATTCCCTGAGGCTACTTGTACACCATTGCGATAAATTTTGGCAGTTGTACCGTCAAAAGTGGTTACAATATGTACCCAATTTGCCCCACTAGCTGCCTGATTTGTGGCCACTAAATCATTGGCGTAACCAAAGTTTACTAAATGTGCTCCTTGATTAGATAAGCCATAAACTCTGTTTGGAGTCAATGATCCGTATCTAAAAACATAGTTATCTGTTGATGTTGTGGGTTGTAATACCCAAACCGAAACTGTTCTAGCTGCGTTTCCAAGAGGCAAATTAGCTATAGTTGCCGATGCTCCATTATTGCTACCGCTGGCAATTCGTAATGCTTTTGCAGGATTTCCAAATCGGTCATTATCAAACGTAAGACCAGAACCAGCAAAAGGCGTATTACCGTAAATATTATCGTATGAATTATCAAAATTATATTCGGCTATTGCTGTAGATGGATTTATTTGTGTGAAACTTCGGATCGTTGATGAGGTTGAACCCACACTATTTGTTGCTACAATTTGATAGTAATAAGTGGTTCCTGGGTTTAAACCTGTAAGTAATCCTGATGTTGTAGTGTCTAAACCTCCTGAGGCATTACCTCCAGTGATTTGATTTGTTAAAGCAGTAGAACCTGTTCCGTAATTGATAACAGATGTTGTTGCTAATTCTTTAGCATTCAATGTATAATTGATAGTTGTAGCAGTCGCACTTGTTGCATTTTCGCTAATTGACGAAATGATTGGAGTTGTTGCAATCGAGTTATTAGCATATAAATTGCTGACTTCTGCTGCCGATAAAGCACGACTATAAATTTTTAAATCATCATAATACGCAATTATAGAGTTGGCTCCCTGAATTGTTTGTCCTAGTCTAAAAACTGAGTTTGTAGTATTCCAGCCTGTTTTAGTAGCCGATGCGGTTAGCGTTCCATTGACATAAATAGTAGCCACATCTGCATCAGTATAAGTAACCACAAAGTGTGTCCAAGAAGTTGGATTTGTTTTGTATGGTGTTTGAATTAAGTCATTACCATATCCAAAAAAATTAAGGTCATTTTTTGTGGTAATGGTTGGTTTAACGCCTCCTGACGAGGTGGTTGTGGTAAATTGACCCAATCCGCAGGACGCATTAGTTGTTGCAGAACCGTAACTAAAATAGTAATTATTGCTCAACGTATTATTACAACTAATCCAAAATGAAATTGTTCTGGCTTGATTACCAATAGGTAAGTTAGGGATTGTTGCATTTGTACCGTTTGGATTTGGTTCAAAAGGTGCATTTGAAATTCCGTTTAAAGCCAAAGCTCCATTGGTGTTGCCGTGTCTGTCAGTGGTAAATGCAATATTTGTTCCAGAAGCAAATGGATTGTTCCCGTTTATATCGGCATAATTAGAATTGTTGAAGTTGTATTCAGCAACAACTTGTGCGGTTGATTTTGTTGCTATAAAAGCGATCGCGACAAAAAGTAATAATTTTTTCATAATTAAATAGTTTAAATTCAGCGACAAAAATCCATAAATGAGAGTGATTAAATTATATCATTTCACGAAACTGTACTTTTTTTTCACGAAATACAGATTTTGTCATTTTAGTAAAGTATAAAAATAAAAAAACCGCAACTTCAAGAGTATAGTTGCGGTCAATCAAATGTTCAGATTGGAATCAAAAACTAAAAAACATCATTACTAAAATTAGGAAATACAATTTGGTAAGTGAAATTTTAAAATGGTATTTTCTATAATTCCCATATTATTCTACAATTAATTTTTGTGTACTTCTGTTGTTGTTTTCATCTTCAATTTGAACTAAATACATTCCTCTAGATAAACCTGAAACGTTTACATTTTTAGCTGTAGAATTCAATACTTTTTGACCTTGAAGGGAATAAATTTCAACCGATTTTATTTCATTTTCCATTTCAATAGTGAAATTAGTTGAAGTCGGATTGGGGCAAATAGTTGCTTTTAAATTATTGGTTTGAAATTTGTTGGTGGCTAAAGTATTTGCACTCTGAATGGTGTACAAACCATAAATAGATTGTTCGGATAAAGCGGTATTAAAAACCTCGAAATCATCTAAATACATATTGGTAACATTACTCGAACCTCCTGTAAAACTTCCTATATAAAGTTGGGTTAATGTTGTAGAAATCCATAAGCTAGTTGAGGCAGATGCTTGTAATACTCCGTTTTTATACATGCGTACCAACTTGTTTGCATCTTCATAAGAAATTGCAAAATGTGTCCATTCGGTATTGTAAGCTGGAGCAAACGAGTAATCATAGCCTACACCCCAAGTATAATTTGTAAAAGTTGTACCATTGAACCAAACACCATAAGCATTTCCTAAAGCTGTACTTCCCCAACCAAAAATACTTTGTTGCTGGTTTGCTATTCTTTTAACCCAAAACGAAACGGTTCTGTCTTGCCTGTTTACAGGAAGTACGGGTATTGATGCAAATAATTTATTATTATTCAAATACACCGCTTTGTTTGTTTCTCCAAATCGATTGGTGACAAAAGTTGGTGCAGGAGTTCCTCCGTTTGGACTTAAAGTATAAGCATTGTCAGCACTATTTGTATTATTATCAAAAGGAAAACGAACCACAGGACCAGAAGCTCCAGCTGTAAAAGAGTGAATAGGAGAAAATCTATCTCCCATAGCATTTGTTGCTTTTATTTGGTAATAATATGTTGTGCCATTGGTTAAGTTAGAAATTGTAGTGTTCAAATCTGCTCCAAAAAGTCCATTTACAGAGCCTGCTGTAACCTGAGAAGTTAATGCTCCAGAAGTTAAACCATAGTTTATTACCGATGTTGTTGGCAAATTATATCCGTACAAATTATATAATATTTGAGTATTTGTGGGTGTTGAATAGGAACCAATTTTTGTTATCAAAGGAATAGCGGTTGTTATGCCATTATTCATAATACCATTTATTTCTACACCTGTCAAAGCTCTTCCATAAACATACAATTCATCAATTTTAGCGTTACTACATTTTGTTAAATCAATTGTGAGATTTGTTGGTGCTATTGTTCTGCCTCCAAGGATAAAATTATTAGAAGTAGTGTTGTTAAAAAATTGGGTTTGCATATCAATTCCTCCAACAGGTGTCCAAGACAAAACACCATTCATGTAGTAACTCAGTTTGCTCCCCTCTTTTATTAATGCGTGGTGCACCCAAGTGCTTTTATTTCCTCCTGTATGTGTATTTACTTCTCGACAACCATAATTTACAAAACTACCATTCAGGGTTTCAAAATCAATTCGATATCTGTCAAAAAATGTATTGCCTGAACAACTCGAAGTTCCAATATAAGAATAGGTCAATGATTCTTTCATTTGAAATGAAGTTGAACCATTTGTTGGAGTTGGGTCGGCTCTTAATTCCCACCAAGCAATTGTACAATTTGTCTCCAAATTTCCTGTAGCAATCATTGTTGTGTTAAATAATGCTTGCGAACCCAAGAAATTGGCACAACTACCTACCTTTCCAGCTGGTGAATATGTTAGGTTGCTTACTGTTCCGTTTGTAAAAGTATGAGCAGGAACATGACTAGCCAAAGTGTTTTCAAAGTTATAATAAGCAACCAAACCATTTGAGGGTGCTTGTGCATTAGTCTGTATTGCCATAAAAGAAATTGCAATTAAAAGAAATAGTTTTTTCATAAATAAATAGTTTTGAATTTCTTTCAAAAGTCATTGATCTTTATCGGATAAAAATATAATTTTCACGAAAGGCTCGTTTCCTTTCACGAATTGTACTTTTTTGAAGCAATCATCTTTCTAGTTAAATTTTTTATAATGAAATCATTTCGTGTATTCATTCTTTGTTATTTTGCACAAAAAATTTATACTAATGGTTATACGCCTATTAATTGTATTTTTCGTACTTTTCGTAATTGAGTTCTATGCTTTTCAAGCATTAAGAACTGTAGTGAAATCAAGATCTTTTTTAGTTACCTACCAAATTATAAGTGCGCTTATTCTAGTCTATATTGTGTATTCATTCACACAATTTGACCGCAAGATTGGACAAACTCCCCAAACCATGCAAACTATGGGTTTGATACTTATGGTTTATCTTCCTAAAATTATTTTGACTTTAGTATTATTGGGAGAAGATATTTATAGGATTGGTTTTGGTTCTGTAAATCACTTTGCAAAATTCAATGATAGCGTCGACTTTCTTGCTTCAAGGCGAAAATTTGTTAGCCAAATTGGATTAGGACTAGCAGCAGTACCTTTTTTATCTTTAATATATGGCGTTACAAAAGGGAAGTATAATTACAAAGTGATTAAACAAGCCCTGTTTTTTCCTGATTTGCCCGATGCTTTCGATGGTTTTACCATAACACATATATCCGATGTGCATAGTGGAAGTTTTGATAATCCTGACAAAATTAATTATGCTATTGACTTGATCAACGAACAAAATTCGGATATGATTTTGTTTACGGGAGATATTGTGAACACTCATGCTAAAGAAATGCACCCTTGGATTGACACTTTCAAAAGAATCAAAGAGCATAAATACGGTAAATATTCCGTTTTGGGGAATCACGATTATGGAGAATATATTCCTTGGCCTACTGAAGCAGCTAAAGATGAAAATTTTCAAAACATCAAAGATTTACACCGACAAATAAATTTTAAGTTGATGTTGAATGAAAATACTAAAATCAAAAAAGGAAGTGACGAAATTGCTTTGGTTGGAGTCGAAAATTGGGGAACTAATTTCAAGAAAGTCGGTGATATAAATTTGGCATCTGCCAATTTGACAAAAGAAGATTTTAAAATTCTGATGAGTCACGATCCAAGTCATTGGGATTCTGAGGTAAAAAATCACGAAAAACACTTTCATCTAACATTGTCCGGGCATACTCATGGAATGCAATTTGGTATTGAAATTCCGGGTGTGATTAAATGGAGTCCTATTCAATACATTTATAAGCAATGGGCTGGTTTGTATGAGAATATGGGAAGATATGTATATGTAAACAGAGGTTTTGGTTTTCACGCTTATCCCGGAAGAGTAGGGATTATGCCTGAAATTACTGTAATCCAACTAAAAAAAGCTAAGAATGTGGCATAATTCGTTTAAAATGCTACATTTGTAAAACAAAAGCTTTTTTCAATAGATTTAGAAAATTAAATTCATTGGTTTTATGTCAAAATTTGGAGAACTTATAAGCACTCAAGTCCCTGTGTTAATTGACTTTTACACAGATTGGAATGAATCATCCGTATCGATGCATCCAGTAATTAGGGATGTTGCTGCGGCTTTGGGCGATAAAGCAAAAGTAATTAAAATTGATGTCGATAAAAATCAAGAGTTAGCCGAAGCTTTGCGAATCAAAGGGCTTCCCACTTTGATGATTTACAAAGGAGGTCAAATGATTTGGAGACAATCAGGAGAATTAGATGCTAATTCGATAATTAATCTGGTTCAAGAATATCTTTAGACCAGCTTTTCAAAAACAAATCCTTTTTCTTTAAAATAGTTCAACGCTTTTGGTAAAGTATATTCCAAATGCGGAAATGCTTTTACACTGTCGTGAAAAACGATGATGCTTCCTGATGTGACCTTTTTTGTTGCGTTTTCTAAACATTTTTCTGCCGAAATTGTAGCGTCATAATCTGCGCTCAAAACATCCCACATAATTATTTTGTAGCCTAGTTTTCGCAGCTTTTCAGCTTGTGAAGCTTTGATTTTTCCGTAAGGAGGACGAAACAGGTTGCAGATTTCAGGTTGCAGATTACAGATTGCAGATTTGCAGAGTTTAGAATTTTCTAAATAGTCTTCGGTTGAGGTTTTCCAACCATTTAAGTGATTGAAAGTGTGATTTCCTATAGAATGGCCTTTGGTAATTACTTTTTCGAAAATTTCAGGATGCTTTTCGATGTTGTTGCCAATGCAAAAAAAAGTGGCTTTGGCATTGTATTTTTCTAATTCTTGCAAAACCCATTCGGTGATTTCGGGAGTTGGACCATCGTCAAAAGTGAGGTAGATTTTGTTTTCAGTATTGGGAATATCCCAAACATAGTTGGAGAATATTTTTTTAATAAAACGGTTTGTTTTTATCCAATAGAAATTCATTACTCGACTTTTATCAAATGAAATAAAAAATGTAGCGTTATTTTTCAATAGCGCTACATTTATTTTCTCTGTACTTACTATTTATTATTCTCTTTCACGTCCAAAACGTTCAAACATTTTAATATAAGTGTTGAATGCAGGTCTGTTTTTATTGTAAAATTGAACATCGCCACTTTCTTTCATTACAGTCAATAAACTTCTGTAACGTTCAATATCAGTTATAATGTCAATAGCTAAATCAACTTGATCCGAAGAGCTTAAAGTGCCGTAATAGTTTAAGTTTTCTTTGTATTTGCCAATCAATTTTTCGAGTAGTTGTTGTGCTTTTTCTTTTTCGCCTACTTCATAATAGCCTCTGGCGAAAGGTTCTACCATCGAATAATAACCAAATTTTTCAACTGGCATTTCTGTCAAAGATAATTCGATTACTTTTTTGGCTTTATCGAGTTTTCCTTCTGCAATTAGTTTGTCCATCAATCTTGATAAAACAGAGCGATAGGAAATACTATTTTTTCTGGTTTCAGGATCGTGATAAATATCGCCACGGCTGTTTCCCCAATCCCATTTCATTACAATAGAATACATTTTGTCGGCATCAAGTCCACCCATATCCATTGGGTTGGTGTCTTTGTCCACTTTGGTTTTTATAGGAACCAATTTGTAAATCATTCCTTCCAGTTGAAGGTAGTTTTTCATCCACAAATAATCTTCGTCTTCGAATGCTCCTGGACTGAAATAAACAGGCCTTTTCCAATTGTTATTAGCAATTAGATCCAGCATCATCAATCGGTTTTTGTATAATGCGTTTCCTTTGATGTCAATGTCAATATAGGAAACAATAGAATCATTGTATTTTGCAGCCACAACTTTATTTTTGATAATGTTGTTTTTGTCAACAGGAATCCTGATTTTATTGGTTGGATAAAAATGAATGGTTTGCCCGTTTTGCATTTCAACGGTTGATTTTGGATTTTTAATAAAATCGATAAAATCTTTGATTTCCCAGCGGCTTTCTACCTTTGGAATGTGAGCTGTGTAATCTAATTTATCACCTACATATTCATCATGAATAAATGAAATAGGCAACGGATTCGATTCGTATGATTTGCTTTTCATTTGATCAATATACCAATCCGTCATAAAAAGACTAGTATTGACGATTTTAACATCGGTACGGATGTGTTCAATTTCTTGAGCGTACCAAAGTGGGAAGGTATCGTTGTCTCCAATAGTAAACAAAATAGCATTTGGATCACAAGATTCTAGATATGATTTTGCCAATGCTGTTGCGGTATATTTTCCTGAACGATCGTGGTCATCCCAGTTTTGGAATCCCATTAAAACGGGAACAGCTAGTAAACTTGCTCCAATAATTATTGGGCCAGCAATTTTTGGAGCCAAATATTTCTGTAAACTTTCATATAAAGCATAAACTCCAAAGCCTACCCAAATGGCAAAAACATTAAACGAACCTACCAAAGCATAATCTCTCTCGCGAGGTTCAAAAGGTCTTTCGTTGAGGTAAATTTTCAAGGCAAGTCCCATAAAAAGGAACAAAACAAGAAGAACATAGAAACTTTTTCGATCTCTACTAGCGTGATACATTATACCAATGAGTCCTA
>Ga0209717_1001439_pt1 | contig 25653 bp, 16 predicted proteins | sample AD_UKC048_MetaG_FD_184418 | JGI IMG/M metagenome (GOLD analysis project Ga0209717, IMG submission 184418) | Active sludge microbial communities of municipal wastewater-treating anaerobic digesters from USA - AD_UKC048_MetaG (SPAdes) (version 2) | ecosystem: Engineered > Bioreactor > Anaerobic >... | reverse complement strand
GTGAGGTTGGATCACCAAAGCCAACCTTTGCTGCAAAACGTAGCACCCGATTCCCTTAGACCGGGCAAACTGTATTGGTCTTTTGACTCCATTCCAGCGGGTGCGGTTAAATGGCTCGTTTTGAGTTTTGAAATTCCTGGCATAGGAGAAATTGGGGATTCGCTGAGTTTTAATACCATCGCCTATTGGGGAAACCCCCTCAAAATGGATTCTACCCGTTTCAATTATGGCGATGTGCTGCTTTGTTCTTATGACCCCAATGACAAATTGGTGCGGAGTACAAAAATTGCCAAAAACCGCTTTACCCTTTTTGATCAGTATCTTTATTACACCATTCGGTTTCAAAATACTGGGAACTACCCTGCTCGAAACATCACCATTATCGACACGCTTGATCGAGATTTGGACTTTGCTACTTTTGATTTTTTAGGCGCTAGTCATCCGATTACAGAAGTGATTGGAAAAAACAATGCAGTCCAATTTGTCTTTAAGGGCATTAACCTTCCTGATTCCGTAAACAACGAAATGGCCAGTCATGGTTTTGTGAGTTTCAGAATCAAGGATCGAGCTGGACTTCCTGAAAAAACCGAAATCACCAATACTGCCTACATCTATTTTGACCAAAACCCGCCTATCGTTACCAATACTACCCTCAGCATATTGGTATCCAGACTGGATGAATTGAGCACTTCGACTCAGAACCCTCAGCGCGGATCAAATTTCCGGGTGTACCCTAATCCGGCTCAGGGCTATGTAATCGTGACAGGTGAAAGTACCAATTCCCAAACCCGCTGGTCGATGATCAATGCTCAGGGGCAAACCTGCATGCAGGGACTTACAAAAACTTGGCCTTTTGAAATCAATACGCAGCATTTATCCAACGGCCTTTACTACCTGCAATTGGTTGGCCAGGAAGCTTTGAAGGTATTAATTATACACTAGTGTTGCTTCAGGTTTTACAATTTTTGAGCAAAAAACGCCAACGTCTCCTTCCACATCACCCGTGTATACTCATGCCCTACCTCATCGTATTCGAAGTGTTTGAACTGCCCGGCTTTACTGTATAAGCTATACACTTTTTCCAAAAACCCATTGATGTAATTGACCCCTTCCAGTGGCGCCATGCGGTCACCTTTGCCCGACATGGTGAGCAGTGCCCGAGGAGCAATACAAGCCAAAACCGCCTCATTGTCAAAATGCTGTAGTAAGTCCTGCACATAATAATAGATGCCATGTGAGCCCATTCGCCCCAGTTTGATCAGCTCCTGGTTCCGCACAAGGCATGCTACTGCCACCGTGACCTTCACCCGATCGTCCACGGCAGCCAACCAGTAAGAACGCAGGCAACCCATACTCATCCCTACCGCACCGATACGAGCGGGGTCTACTTCGGGACGAGAGCAGAGGTAGTCCAAGGCCATTTGGTCGTCGCGGACCATGGTTCCCCAAAAGCTGCGGCCTTTGAGCAGGTTGATGCGGGCCCAGGTCAGCTCTTCGTTTTTGCCTTTTTCTTCGGGGCCATTGGGGCCTTTGCCCGAGCGTTCACCGAAGGCGTAGGAGTCAATGGCCAGCACGACGTAGCCTTGCTTGACCAGGTCTTCGGCTGGCCCGTTTTCGTTGACCCACTTGGGTTTGAACAATTCGTCTTTGCCATGGGCATAATCGCCGCCGTGGTAATGATGGTAAAGGATGCCGGGAGCTTTGGGTGTACGTTGCTCTGGAATGAGGATTATGCCGGGTACGGTGGCATCCATGCCGTTGAAAAACTCAAAGTATTCGATGGTGTAGCCGGGGTGTTTTTCCGTGCGCAGGGTTTTGACGGCGGGTTTGGGACGGGCGGGTAGCGGGCCGAAGCATGCTTTGATGGTTTGGCGGACGGCTTTGCGGCGGGTTTCCCAGGTTTTGACAGAAGTAGGCAGGACAAAGTCGGGGTATTGAAAGGAAACATCGTGATAGGGGGTGGTGCTGGCGTTTTGGGCGCTTAAGTTTTGGCTTAATGCGAGGATGAGAAGCGTCGAAAAAAGGAGGAGATATTTTTGCATAAATTTTGGTTTTTCATCAATGCACAAATTGCATTTTTGATGCAGCTTCGCTGCTTGTTTTTTCAACACGACGTCGCGACGAAACGACGGCACGACGGTAGCTACCGCTATAACCCGACGCGATGCGTCGTGTCAATTGAGCGCGAAGTGCACAAAACGTCGTGTCGTCGTTTCGTCGTGCCGTCGTGTTAAAAAGATTTGGCGCAGCCGAATCAAAAATCGCAGTATTGAAATCACTTCCGCTTAAACACCTTCGACGAAACCTCAGCTCCCATTTCCACCTCTTTTTTGGCCTGCTTCAATTCCGTGTTCAACAGTCGAATCTCCGCGGAGCGTTTCCCGCTGATGTGCAGCAACAAGTCAACTGCCCCTTGATAGCGAATGCCATCCAGGGTAACTTTCTGGCTATTTTGCACCTGCATCACCCGTTTTTCCTGCGTGAACAGGCCGATGTTTTTGAGGCGAATGTTTTCACTTTCCACACACACCAGCCCCTGATTACAAGTGATATTGGCATTTTCAATGCTGATGTTTTTGATCGGCATTTCCGGCAAACCCCGGATCAGGATGCCCGTTTCGGCACCTTGGCAGACAATGTTTTTGATGTGAAAATTGCGGAATTGAGGCGTGCCTTCACCCAAGGGTTCCGCCTTCATTTCGGGCAATACATTCTTTTCCCCGTTCAGGGAAACCGGATCTTTGGCCATGTAGTACATATCGAACAAGATGGCTTCACCGGGAATATTGGTCATATTGATGTCGGTGACGTAGATGTTTTCGACGATGCCACCCCGGCCGCGGGCGGTTTTGAAGCGTAGGCCAACGTCGGTGCCCAGGAAGTTGCAATCCGATACAAAGAGGTTGCGCACCCCACCCGACATTTCCGAACCGATCACAAAACCTCCGTGACCGCGAAAAACGGTGCAGTTGCGCACGATGATGTTTTCGGTGGGTACACCCCGTTTGCGGCCTTCGGCGTCGCGGCCCGATTTGATACAAATACCATCGTCACCCGTATCAAAAGAACAGCCTTCCACGAGGCCATTGCGGCACGATTCGAGGTCGAGGGCATCGTTGTTTTGGCCGTACCAGGGATTGCGCACAATTACGTTGCGCAAGGTGATGTGCTCACAGAGCAGCGGATGGATGGTCCAGGCTGGAGAGTTTTGGAAGGTGATACCTTCGAGCAAAACCTGAGTGCAACGCGAGAGCGACACCATGTTGGGCCGCAAAAAGTCTTTGAACTCGTTACAATTATTCAGGTTAAAGCCCGCAGCAATGCTCCCCGGTTTTTGGATTTTCGATCCCTTTAGCGCATTCTCCGAAGGATACCAGGTGCGTTTTTCTTCATCCAAAACACCACCTGAAGCAAGGAGTTTTTTCCATTGTGCATCGGTGAGTTTGTCTTTTTTCACCTGTCGCCAGACTTGACCGGCACCGTCGATGATGCCCCCTCCGGTGATGGCAATGTTGCTGGCTTCAACTGCCGAAATGGGGGCCTGGCAACGAATGGCATCCTCCCCTTCCCAGGTGGTTTTGACCAGCGGGAAATCTTCCCTTCTGTTGCTGAATTGTAGCAAAGCTCCTTGGCTGATGTGCAGATTGACGTTGCTTTTGAGCACGATGGGGCCCGTGAGCCAAAACCCGCTTGGAACCACCACTACTCCCCCACCCGCTTCATGGGCGAGGTTGATCGCCTGATTGATGGCTGGGGTACTGAGCGTAATCCCGTCGGACTTCGCACCATAACGAACAATGTTGAAGGTATCTTTACGGAAAATGGGCGCGGCAATTTTGGGCAATTCAAATTCCAGTTTGTCCGTAAAACGGGAAGGTTTGAGCAAACCCAACAAGGGGTTGCCAATCTCCTGAATGCCCTCGGCGACTAACGCAGCCATCACCGTGGCACCGTACACCGAAAAGTGGGTATCGTCGATTTTGCCGTCCGGAAACTTGGGGTACATCTTCCCCGGCAAGTGCATGAACAGGCGTTTTGAACCTTCCACGCCCGCCTTTTCAATCACTTCCTGGCTTTTGGCGTGTACATCAATGAGCGGGACTTTCATGGCTTGAGCCACTTCTTTGACCACCTGCGGATACTCGCCGTGGGTATCTATAAACTTGCCGTTTTCGTCAAACTTGCGGCGCATCACCGGAGTGAGCAGGACGACGTTGCCGCCCTTGGCGCGGGTTTCTTCAATATAACGGGTAAGGTTTTTGCGGTAATCGGTTTGCGCAGCGGCGTAACGCGTGCTGTCGGTATTTTTGGAATCATTGTGGCCAAACTGGATCAACACCCAATCGCCGGGGCGCATTTGTTCCAAAATTTTTGCCCAACGGCCTTCTGTGCGGAAACTTTTGGTGCTGCGGCCGTTGACGGCGTGGTTTTGGACTTCAACGCCTTCGGAAAAATACTGCGGAAGGATCATGCCCCAGCCGGTTTCGGGGGCATCAAAAGGCAGTTTGTTGGCCATCGTGGAATCGCCGACGAGGAAGATGCGGAGTTTTTCTTCGCCAGAGGTGAAGGCGAGGAAGAAAAGGCTGAATAGGAATAAATAAGCAGTTCTCATGATGCAGAGCTTTGAGCAATTAAAAAACAAAAGCGACAATAATGGGAGCGCGGATGACGCGGATCAAGCAGATTTGCGCTGATCAAATCCGTGTAAATCCGCTTGATCCGCGTCATCCGCGCTCCCATATGCCTCGATTACTTCCTCCATTTTTTCACCCATTCCGGGTATTCTTTTTCAATCAACTTGGCGGGCCAGGTACCATAGTAAGCGTAACCAGTCCGACGTTCGTTTTCGATTTCAGCCAAAGTGGCCTTGGGTTGGCTATCCCGACCTACAAAGAAGGCTTGATTGGTCTTCAGGTCATAAAAGCGTGCCCAAAGTACGGAACTGGAATCGGGTACCACGACGCGGTCTTTACCTTTGGGTTGATTAGAATCGGCGATGTCTTGTAGTTTGATTCCTTTGATTCTGACCGCATCCAGCCAGGCCACTCCGGCATGAATGGCTTTTTTTGCCGCATCTGAAGGTTGCTCAATGGCCATCAAAAAGCGCAGGATGCCGACACTTTCATTGCCACTGAGGGAGGGCAGTTCAAAAGCACGAGCTTTAGCGGGTTGTAAAGTTTTGCTGTCGTGTTGGGCACACCAAACGGTCAAGGTTGTTCCCTGATAAAATTGGGTTTTGAGGATGCAATCAATACCTTTCTCCACTGCTTTTTGTGCGTCAGTGCCCAATGTTTTTTGCAATGGTTCAAAGTGTTGTTGACCCGTAGCCACGTACTTCATCACCCATAGCACATTGATCATGGCGTGGTCGTTGTACGTGATGTGCTTGTGGTAGCCACTGGAGTCGGGGTAAAATTGCGGCCAACCTCCGGCTTTGTTTTGGGCTTGGAGGAGGTAACGCACACCATTTTCGGCGGCTTTCAGGTAAGTCGGGTTTTTCGTTTTGCTGTAGGCTTCGGCGAGGTATTTGATTTCGCGCGTCGTCGCCTGATCGTCGATGGTGGCATCGGGTTTGTTTTTTTCACTGAGGAATTTGTTTTTTTCTGTCTCGCTGAGGGGTTTGTTGTAGTTGATGGCGTTGCCTCCGGGTTGGGGCCAACCACCGTCGCTGCGCTGGATGAGCAGCATTTTTTCGGCAATGGAATCTTGTACTAAGGTTACGGGATTGGGAGTAACCTGGATTTGCTGCTGCGCCTGGCAGCCACTCGTCAACACAACGAGTGGCGACCACAGCAGCGCAATCGTGAAGCTTATCTTTTTAACCGTCATCATCTTGAAATAAATCAGCGCAATAAGTCAACTGGTTGTGGGTCCATATCGGTGTATTCCTGGTTTTCACCCGCCATGCCCCAAATAAAGGAATAACTGCTGGTACCCGAACCTGCGTGGATCGACCAGGGTGGTGAAATGATGGCCTGATGATTCGCTACCCACATGTGGCGGGTTTCTTGCGGCTCGCCCATCAAATGCAAGACTCGTTGGTTCTCTGGAACATTGAAGTAGAAATAAGCTTCCATCCGGCGATCGTGTACGTGGGGAGGCATGGTGTTCCATACACTGCCAGGAGCCAGGACGGTCAATCCCATCACCAACTGGCAACTGCGGATGCCTTCAAGGTAAATGTATTTGTAAATGGTGCGTTTGTTGGCCGTTTCAACCGCGCCCATCTCCACGGGCGAAGCTTCTTCCTTGAGCAAGCGTCGGGTGGGATAGTTTTGATGCGCCGGGGAAGAAAGCAAGTAATAATTCGCCGGGGTAGCGCTGTTGATGCTTTCAAAAACGACCTTTTTATTTCCTTTGCCCACGTAGAGGCAAGCCATAAAGGGCAATTCGTACACTTCGTCACCTACTTTGACTCGGCCATCGCCGCCCACGTTGATGATGCCCAACTCTCTTCTTTCCAAAAAATAACTGCTCCGCAAAATGGGATACGTAGGTAACTCCAAAGCAGAGGTTGTGGGCGAGGCACCACCAATAATCACCCGATCATGATGCGAATACACCAAATTGATTTCGCCGGGCGCACATACTTTTTCAATCAAAAAATTCTCGCGCAGTGACTGGCTGTTCAGGCTTGCACTTTCTTTAGGACCGATTGCGGTACGGATTTGCATTTTTTTAAGTTGAGAAGTTGAGAAGTTGAGAAGTTGAGAAGTTGAGGCTACCGCGAGCGATTTAGACAAGAACGCGCCCAAGTCGCTCGCGGCAGCCTCAACTTCTCAACTCCTCAACTTAGAACTAATTTATCTCCCCATCCAACCGCCGTCAACGGTCAGGATGGTGCCATTTACATAACTGGAAGCCTCGGAAGCCAAAAAGACGACCGGGCCTTTGAAGTCTGCGGGTTCGCCCCAGCGGCCAGCCGGGATGCGGTCCAGGATGGTTTTGCTGCGAACGGGGTCCTGGCGCAGGGCTTCGGTGTTGTCGGTGGCGATGTAGCCCGGCGCAATGCCGTTGACGTTGACGCCTTTGCCCGCCCATTCGTTGGCGAGGGCTTTGATCAAACTGGCAATGGCGCCTTTGCTGGCCGCATAGCCAGGTACGGTGATGCCCCCTTGAAAAGACAGCAGAGATGCCGTGAAGATGATCTTTCCACTGCCCCGGGCCACCATTTCTTTGCCGATTTCGCGGGCAAGTACAAATTGGGAGTTGAGGTTGATTTCGATGACCCGATCCCAATATTCATCCGGGTGTTCAGCGGCCGGTTTGCGCATGATGGTGCCCGCGTTGTTGATCAGAACATCGATTTGTGGAAAATCCTGTTTTACTTTGCTGATGAACGCGTACAGTGTATCTCTTTGGCTGAAATCCGCTTGATACGGATAAAATTTGCGCCCTAATGACTGCACATAATCGCCAATTTCACTGCCTTCCAACCCCAAACTGGAGGATACGCCAATGATGTCTGCACCAGCTTCGGCCAGCCCTTCGGCCATGCCTCGGCCAATGCCCCGGTTACAACCCGTGACGAGCGCCAACTTTCCATCCAGCCTAAATCCATTTTCCGTATTCATCATACAATAAATTGAAATTTTATTTTGGTAAAACTAAGGATAACCATACGAAGTAGTGGGGCAAAAATAAGTGTTCATTTTTATTGAGCCAAAGGATTAGATAAGACACTTGAAATGAACCGTTTACTCATCTGATCCTTTGGCAAAATGAACACGTATTTTTTATCGCCCCTAAGCTAGGCCGAATCTTGACGATGTTTTAATTCATTTGGTTAATTTTCTACGCAAACGTTATCGGGAACGATTGCGTAAGCCGCTTTTTTTGTAACTTCTGATGGTTTGAACGGTTTTAAAATAAGGCTACTGTTTAATGATGCTTTTGGTGTAAATGGCGCCCTTGCTGATGAATTTGAGCACATAACTCCCCTTCGGGTGCCGCGACAAATTCATTTCCAGCGACTGTTCTTTTGAAATGCGCTGTGTCGTGCTGTCAACCTGACGCCCGCTGAAATCATACAGGAATACCTGCTCAATTTCCGTACCCGATAAATTGTGGATGTTGATCAGTCCTTTGGTAGGGTTTGGGTAAATTTTGATCTTGGCGTCATCGGCGTTGATCACCGGAACGCTGCTGACAATTTTTGCTTGAAGACCGTTGAGGTATACTTCGAGCATGGTGTAACCTTCAGCGTTGGTGGTATTGCGGTCGCTGGGGTTGTTGGGGTTCAAGCCTTTGGACAATTCCCAGGCATCGGGCATTCCATCCTTGTCGGTGTCTTGAGGGGCTGGTTGGGAGCTATACATTGGATAGCCACCCACATCACTCGGCTTATCGATGATGCCGGAAGGATGGGTAACCCCAGTAGAGGTGACCGTTTTGTAAGTTGCACCTTCATAAGTCGCTTTTCCTTCCAACATTTCCCGGATGATACGGGCGTCAATGGGATCACGTTCTGGTAAAATGGCCCCAGCGTAACGCGCCACAGAATCGTAGGCACTGGTGGCTGCAATGGGTACAAAATCAGAAATGAGATAAGGAGTAGTTTGTTTGGCTTCACGCATCAAAAGATCGGCATTAGGGTGGTTGCTGCTTTTTTGTACCCCTTTGGTCCAATTGTCGGCAGTCACATCGGGGTAACCGTGTACGTAGTTGCCCTGGATGTAAAAATCGCCACCCCAGATGGTGTCGGTGCCCTCCAGGTAAAAGTTGGAATAGTTCAGGATGCGGTTGCGTTTATTGGAGGGGCTGCTGCTGGTCAAACTGCCAGGAGTGGCGGGACCTGGTTTATAGTAGTTGTTGATCATGTTGTATTTACCGCCTTCGCCGCCATAAACACTATTGGTGCTACCCCAATTGTAAATCACATTGTTGCAAAACTCTAGGCTATCGCCGAAGGTCTGACTATCGTAACGGGTGCCGTTAAAGCGCGGGGTGCGGCTGGTGTGGTGTGCAATGAGGTTGAAGAGGTAGGAGGAATTTGCGCCACCAAAAATACCGGCATAGCCATGATTGCCCTTGGCGTGAATGGACTTGTAAAAACTTTCGCTGATGAGGTTCCACTGCAAGGTTACATTTTTTACATCATAAAAGCTGGTGGTTTCATCCACCGACCAAGACATGGAACAATGGTCGATGATGATGTTGCCGTAGGCACCCGAAAAGCAATTCAAAGCGTCGTCTTCAGAGGCTTGAGCGTCGCCGTGTCGAAAGCGGAGGTAGCGAATGATGACATTATTGGTCGAGATATTCGTGGCAAAATTGGCAATACAAATACCCTGGCCGGGCGCGGTTTGCCCGGCGATGGTGATGTTGGGTTGCCGGAGTACAAGTCTCGACTTGAGTTGGATGATTCCTGACACACTGAATACAATGGTGCGGTTGGGTTTGCTTACGGCATCGCGTAGGCTGCCTGCGCCTGAATCGTTCAGGTTGGTCACTTCGTAGACTTCGCCGCCGCGACCACCAGTGGTGTATTTGCCGCCGCCCATTGCGCCGGGGAAGGCTAGTGGTTGAGCGGTGGATTGGGTTCCTAATGCCAGGATGAGGATGATCATCCAGAGGATATTGGGATGTTTCATGCGATTATATTTTACAACATGATTCATGCTGAATTTTGATTGTATGGTTAAAAAGAATCGCGGAGCGATTCAATCTTGAATAGCCGCGGTCGTCCGCGGACAAAGAGGAGGTAAGCGCGGTTTGCAACCACGGCAGTGGTTGAATTAAGCCTTGACAAAATTCAACCGCTCCCGCGGTTGCAAAGCCCATTATCGCGTTTAAAACCGCGGACGACCGCGGCTATTCAAGATTAAACCGCTGCCGCGGTTCCGTTTCCAACATTCGAATGTTTCATGTGATGGTCTTGAAAAATTGATTGAAAATCAGCCTTACAACTCCGCAATTCTAAACCAGTCAAAATCGGCGTAAGTGCCTTTTTTGCCCGTACTGAACAAACCCACTTTGGCCCCCACCCATTTCCCTTCTCTGGCGGTAAAAGGAGCACCGATGGTTTTGAAATTCACACCGTCCGAGCTGTAGAAAAACTGGCATATCGCTCTAACTGGGTCTTTTGGAGAAGGTTGAACCTTTCTAATTTCCACTCGAAAATACACCTCTGGCGAAATAGCGGAAATTTCAGGCGAGCCTTGCACCTCGGCGGTTCCCTTGTCGGCATCTTTGCAAACACGCAAAGAAATCCTGTATTTTTTGCTCGGCAAATATTCAATTTGCAGGCTGGCGTAATCCAGTCCAAAAACGGTTAAGCCAGCTTTGCCACCCTGGATGGCCAGTTTTAGTTTGGTGGTAGCACTGAAATTTTCTGCTGGAAATTTTTGCAAGAGTAAATTGGGTTGCATCCAAAGGCTACGCTGATCCATTTGCACCATGCCCATCAAACGCAGCAGGCCATTGTTCAAGGTATACCAGGAGGAGACGATATTGGCTTGCCACTGCCATTGTAAGCCCAATTGTTTGTCGTTGAATTCATCAGTCGTTTGGGGGACTGAAACTTCTTTAGAAAGTACAGGTTTTACAAACTCGTTTACGGGCTCCCCTACCCCATTGCCATCGTAATCCTGCCCCATCGCAGGCCAATCGTTGACCCAGCGCAGGGGTTGGAGGTGGATGATGCGCCCATACGCGCCTTTGTCCTGAAAGTGAATGAACCATTCTCGTCCATCAGCGCCGCTAAGCCACCCGCCTTGGTGGGGCCCATTGATTGTGGTAGAGCCTTGTTCCAGTACAATTTTTTCTTCGTAGGGGCCAAAAACGTTTTTTGACCTCAAAATGGTTTGCCAGCCCGTGGCCACTCCACCTGCTGGGGCAAAAATGTAGAAATAGCCATTGCGCTTGTAAAACTTGGGGCCTTCAATGGTGTTGTGGTTTTGTTGGCCGTTGAAAACCAGGGTGGAGGTGCCTAGAATCTCTTCTCCGTTGGGGTTCATTTCATTGACCAGAAGCACACTTTTAAGCCCTACGCGGCTATTGGCGTAGGCGTGTACCAGGTAGGCTTTGCCGTCTTCATCCCAAAGGGGGCAACAATCGATCCAGCCGGTCACTTTTTTGATGAGCTTCAAAGGAGACCAGGGGCCAGCAGGGTTGGTGGCTTTGGTCATAAAAACTCCCCTGTCGGGGTCGCCGTAATAGATGTAATAGGTGCCATTATGCTGCCGGATACTGGGGGCCCAAATGGCATTGCCGTGCTGAGGTAAGCGAAAGGAAGTATCAGGGTAAGTTAATGCGGCATGGCCGATGATTTTCCAGTTCACCAAATCTTTGGAATGCAGAATGGGCAACCCGGGAAAATGACTAAAACTAGAGGCGGTCATGTAATAGTCTTCGCCAACCCTTATGGCGTCGGGATCGGAATAATCGGCGTGGATGATCGGGTTGCGGTAGCGGTCATCACTCAGGTTGGGATTGTGGATCGTTGTTTGAGAAAAAACGATCCCTTGAACCAGGCAAAGCATCACTGCGATACCCGTTATTTTAGAGCACATTGCATTAGTTTTGAAAGGGAAATGAGCAAGGAATATGAATTATCCCTTATGTCTTGACTAGAAGTCTACAATGTACACACCTCTTTACAAAATCTTTTTTATGGTTGACATTGAGCATTTTACCTACGCCTAAGACCCCCGACCCCTAAAGGGGAGTACATTTTCGGGCAATCGAAAACGGCTTTTTTGAGCCTAAAAAGTAGCATTTTCAGCTAACCAATAATGTACTCCCCTTTAGGGGTCGGGGGTTCCTGGGCAAAAGCACAATTTTAAATTCAACCTAAAAAGAGGTGTATAAACCGTAGCTATAAGGGTTTACGATCAGTTACAATGGCAGGATGAACACTTACAATTTCACCCTCCAGCGCGGATCCCCACTAGAGGTTTTCCCCGCAAAACCAGCATCAGCTATCGCGAAGTTCCCTTTACTAGGATCAGTCCAAAGCTTGGTGGCCGTGCCGGAGTAGGTCAGCGCGGGAAACCCTGGCAGCTCCGATCCTGCGACAGCCGCAAAGTCTGAAGTCGCCCAGGTGTTCAACACTGTAACCGTGGTGTTCGTCAGACCTTCTTTGAAGGTAACCGTTTTATTGCCGCTGGCTGTTTTGTCCCAGCCAGTCCCCCAAACGGAGTTTGAAATCGTCAAACCTCCGATGATGTCGTTCCGGCCAGCACCACCTCTGTATCTGATGGTGCGTTGACCAGCTTCCGTGAACTCATTGATGGTACACCCATCAATCAAAAAACTTTGTGAGTTGGTACGGGAAGTGGCAATGAAAGAGATTTGATAAAAAGTTGAATTGAGCAGTTTAATGTGGTCGACCGCTGCCTTGGTAGCTCCGTCGGTATCCGTGGTAAAAACACCATAGCTGCCGATGTTGTAGACGATGCTATTGGTAATGGTGAAATTTTTAATGTATGAATCACTGCGCAAGCGGGCAATCCCCCGTAAGCTGGTGATGGTACAGTTTTTAAAGACCAAATTGGTAATAACAGTTGGTGTACCCGAGTTGTTGATGTTGAAGACGTAAACGGCACCAGGGTCTGATCCAATGATGTCGATGTCGTCAAAAACAACATGGTCAATCGTTACGCCTGTTGCAATCCTCCAATCCCCACTGGAAAAAATCTGTGCTCTGGCCGCAGTGAGTCCATATTCCCCTTTGATGGTGATGGAAGTGCTTAGGTTTGCGGCAGGAAAATTATAGCGCACGCCTCGCTTCAACAGGACAATACTCCCTTCGGCAACCGAAGCCATGGCCGTCTGCAATGCAGCGGGGTCTTCGGTAGTGGTAAGGTCAATTACGTTCGGGTCACCTGGATAAACACCTTTTTCCAAGGTCTTGTACTCAACAAAACCGCGTAGCCCACCCGCGCTGTAAATCGCGACCAAATAACTGGTCGCAGGGGTCAACTTGTCGATGATCACTTCGCCGGCGGTATGCTGAGCTCCACTTACGGTATATGCCCCTAGTGAGGTTTTCAGTTTCTTATCCGTAGCGTTGAATACCTTCACTTGATCGATGGGAAGACCAGAAGGCGTCCAGCGTACCCTGGCCAAGACATCGGTTACATCATAAGCTTTAGGTGCCAACTGAATGGAAGGTAGTGGTTCCGTGCGAACAGAACCCAATGAAGCTGGCCTGCTGTTGAACTGTGCATCCGCAGCATTGGCCGTTACTCTAATCTGATACGTGGAATTGTAATCCAGGTCCTCTCCAACCAGGCTTTTGTCTACAATCAAGTAGGTGGTATCGGTTGTAAAGGTATACAATGAAGTGGTCTTAAATGAATCCTGACTGACCTCGAATTTGTAGGAAACAGCCTCTTTCATTTTGGCCATGTCAATAATGATGGTATTGAGTTTGGCGGTAAGCGCAGTGTTTAACGCTGGCCGAAACAATCTGGTTTCTTCGTATACCATTTCTTCTTTTTCGCAGCTGCTGAACAAAAAGACCAGTGCGGCGCAAAAAGCAATGGGAAAAATAGTATACTTAGCAATATTCTTCATGACAGAATTTTATCTTACAAGAAAATTATTTGAACATATAGCCCTTGTTGTCAACCTTGCCTTGGCTAGCTGAAACGGCTTCTTCTGGAACAGGAAAAATGTACCGAGCCACTCCGGGAACCGGACCGTTGTAGTAGGGTTCCCAGTCTTTGGTGACAAATTCGGAGTAGGTCATCTTGGTGGCATCATACATGGCTCGGGTAAAGGGAACTCTGGTCCAGGAAGGGTCGGGTACTCCCGCTACTTTAGTATTGGGATTCAGCACAATAAATTTCCCGGCAGCGTTGCGTTTCCAGTACATGTAGTCGGGCAGGTTGGCGTATTTACCGGTACCTGCAAGGGCATCATCAACCATTTGTTTTTGGATGTTGACGATTTCCTGCATCTTTTTGGAATAAATGCCCCAACGGATCAACTCGTATTTCCGGATCATTTCACCGCCAAATTCCCAACCTCTTTCATCTACGATGGCGTTGAAAAAATCTTCTTTGCTACCAGACCTGGCGTCGGTGTAAGCGTCTACTTTCTCCCCCCAAAGGCTGGAAGAAAAGGCTCTTTGACGCACCCTTTTAAAGGCGTTTTTAGCTTCCAGTGTAGGGCCGTTCAATTCATTTTCGGCTTCAGCATACATCAACAATACGTCGGCATACCGCAGCATCGGCCAATTGATCCCGGTTCCTTTGGCAGAATTTTGCCCTTGAGGGGCCGCCAAAAAGTACCGGCTCCATTTCCCTTGGGCGATGTTGTTTGCTGATGCAAACTCTTCTTCAAACTTGGTATTGACCTGATACAAAGCACAGGTGACATCTCTTCTAATATCGGTGGTATCAAAAGAGAAATAATAACTCATCGGGATGGCCATATAATTATTACCCGATCCATAAGCATGGCTAGCCGTTGCTCCCCCTTGAACCGTAATCCCGATGTTCCAGCCCACATCGCCGTTGCCCAACGCAAAGGGAACTTCAAAAAGCACTTCTGAATTTACGGTGGTAACAAACTTATTCTGATTGAGAAAAACCTGGCGATAATCCGTAGGCAAGGGTCTGTCTTTCAAGGTAATCAGCTTGCTCGTATAATCCTTGGCGATCTGGTAGTACGTTTTGTAATCCCCTTCTCTGGCCATGGTCATGTCGGGTTTGAGGTAGTAGCCACCTCTTTGCAGCGCCAAACGGGCAATCATCCCCAAGGTAAACTCCCGGTTGACTTGTTCGGTGCCGTACTGGCATTGGTCGGCCCAGAGCATTTTATCTTCGATGGCTTTCAGGTCATCGATCAACTGCGTCAAAATAACGTTGCGATTCTCCCGAGGCAAGTAAAAATCAACCCCTGCTTTGGGGGCTAACCGGACATTGGGTACATCGCCAAAAAAGTAAATCAGCATGCTGTACCAGTAAGCTCTAAGCGTATACACTTCACCCAGCATGTTGTACATCAGGCGTTTGGTTTGTGCATCGTTCGATTCCAGCGATCCACTGCTTTCGATTCCCTCAATGGCAATATTGGCATCACGAATGGAAGTATAGGCTGCATTCCAGAACTGGCGGAGGTCACCATTGGTAGATAAGGCGTCCAGATTCCAGATTTGGTACCGATCGCTGGAGCTGGTCCAACCGCTCTGGCGTTCGATATCGGTATTGCCCGCCATGTTGTTGGAAAGGCGAGACCGGAAGCCGTCTGTTCCAAACTGTACATAGGCAGCATTCACCCCTTTGCGGGCATCGTCAATGTTTGAAAATACATACTTGCTGTCGAAAGTTGACAAAGAATCTGGTTCCAAAAAATCGGAACAAGATGCCAAAGAAAGAAGCAGTGCAAAAATGAATATATTCCGTTTCATCGTATCCTGATTTTACCAGTGAATTAAAAGTTGATGTTAACCCCAGCGGTATAAGATCTGCTCCGGGGGAAAGAAGAATAATCGACACCTGGCGTAATCTGATTGTAGCCGCTACGCCCGGTACTCACCTCAGGGTCATAACCGCTATACTTGGTCCACAGTTTCAGGTTGGTGCCCGCAACATAAATGCGCACCTGGCCAATCTTCACTTTTGAGGTCAAACTTTTAGGGAGGGTATAGCCAATGTTGACGTTGTTCAAGCGAATGAAAGAGCCATCCTCTACTGCCCAAGAGTGGATCACTGCCTGTGCAACGCCGTAGCTGGCGTGTGACCAAATTTCCTTACCCGCATTCAATTGAGCCAATTGGTCCAGGTTGGTCACCACTTCACCGGGAATGCCCGTTACCGCACCATCAAAGTCAATGTAGGTAAAGCGTTTGTCGGAACTCATGGTTGATAAGAGGTTTCCATAAGTCACCCTTCTGAATTGATTGTACTGGATTTTACCCGTATTGTAGATGTCGTTGCCCACCGACCAGTTGAAGAAAACAGCAGCGTCGAAACCTTTAAATACACCGCTCAGACCAAAACCACCTTGTGCAAGGGGCAGCGCATTGCCAATGACCTGACGATCCTTACTCGTGATCTGTCCATCTCCATCCAGGTCTTTCAATTTCAGGAAACCGGGTCTGATGCGCGTATTTCCCACGGTTCCACCTGAATTCGGCACACCTTCTTTCAAGGTGTAGGTATTGGTTGCTGCATTGTAACCCGCAAAATCGGAGGTTTGGTAATAGCCATCGGTTACATAGCCATAAATGTCACCCACTTTGCCACCTACCACAATGTAGTAGTCGTCTCTGTCTTTTAAGTCGGTACTCGCCCAGTTCGACTGGAAAAATCGAGCGTTCGTTCCGTCGAGTGCATCAATTTTGGCTACGTTATGACCGACCGTGAAATTGGCGTTCAGGAAATAGTCCCGATGTTCAATGATCCCGATGCTCAGCCCCAGCTCAACCCCTTTGTTGGAGGTAGTACCAATGTTGTTCCATTGGGTGGTAAATCCGGTATTGGAAGGAATGGCGGATTGCAGCAAGAGGTCTTTGGTCGTATTGTAATAGAAGTCCAGACTACCCGTGATTCTTGATTTGAACAAGTCAAAATCAAGACCCGCGTTGCGGTTGATGGTTGTTTCCCAAACCAGATTCGGGTTGTACAAGGTTGTACCGGAAGGGCTGTAATAAGGATTATCAAAGTTACCAAAACCAGGCCCTCTTAAGGTTGAGCCCACAAACAACAGCTGCGTCGCAGTGGAATTGATCCGGTCGTTACCCGTTGCGCCATAGCTGACTCTTAGCTTAAGCTCGGAAATGGCATCTGAATTTTGGAGAAAAGCTTCCTCCGAAATTTTCCAACCTAGTGCAACGGCGGGGAAAATACCCAGGCGGTTCTCTGGGGCGAATTTGCTAGAAGCATCTGCTCTAACCGTAACCGTTGCCAAATATTTGTTGTTGAAGCTGTAGTCGAGACGACCAAAACCAGACAACCTGTTTTCGTCGGTAAAAATTTGGGTTTCCAGGCGATCGGTACGGCCAAAAGTCATGTTGGCGAACAATTCTTCAGGCGTAATGGACAAGCGGAAATCCTCAGAGCGAATAAAATCGGACTTCCCGCCATTGGAGTATACCTCATGGCCGAGTAAAATGTCCACATTGTGTTTAGACACGTTAAACTTGTAGTTCAGCGTATTCAACCAGCGGTAAGAATCCGCAATGGAACTTCCTTTTTCACCGAGCGGCAAGTTACCGCCGTTGTTGAAAGACTCACCGGTGAGGGGCCCGTAGAAGCGCAAGTTTTCATTGAAGCCTTTTGAAGTAGTAAGGGTCGTTTTGATGTTCAAATTGGGCGTAATGTCGTATTTGAGTGCCCCATTGAGTACGTATTCATTGTTGGTTCTTCTGCGCCAATCCTGTGCTGCCAATTTGGTTGGACTAACCAGGCTGCTGATGAAGGTTGCGAAATCGTCATTTGGATCGATTTCTGTCAAATTTAAATCCAGTTCATCGGCCAAACCATTCACCGGGCGGGTTTGCACCGCGTCCTTGATGTTCAGCTGGGCGTTGCCCGAAGTACCGGCACCGTTTACAATGGTATTGGTGAGGCGAGCTGTAGCGGTAAAAGTTAATTTACTCCCCAGCTCTTGATCAATTTTGAAATTGAGCACATTGCGCTTGTAGTCATTGTTGGTCAACAAACCGGCATCCTGGTTATTGGAAAAGCTCAGAGCTAGTTTGGTGGTTTTGGTACCTCCACTGATGCTGATGTTGTGCGATTGGGAAGGTCTGGGTGCGCCAAAAAGCTCGTCCTGCCAATCGGTAGGTCTTTTTTGTTTGTACAGTTCCAAGTCGTCGTAAACGCCAAAAAAGCGCTCAAAGGAGGTCAGTGCCGCCGTGGATGAAAGTTTGGCAAACTCATAATTGGCCAGCACAAACTCATAAGGGTCAAGCACTTCGTATTTGCGGTCATACGGTAAGGTCTTAAGTTGATAAAACCCGTTGTAGCTAACCGATACTTTACCCGCTTTGGGTGTTTTGGTCGTGATCACCACTACACCATTGGCTGATTGCGCCCCGTAGATAGCCGTTGCGGCGGCATCCTTCAGGACGTTGATGCTCTCAATATCTGATGGAGGAATACCCCGGATCGAGCTGACGATAAAACCATCCACTACATACAAAGGCGAGTTATCTTGTGTGATCGAGCCGCCGCCGCGTACCCGAATCACTACGTCCGCATCGGGCGAACCATCGGTAGTGGTGACGTTGACCCCGGGGAGACGACCCGTCATGGCTTGGGCAACATCAGGTACAGGGATTTTGGACAACTCTTTAGCGCCTAACGAGGCAACCGAGCCCGTCATGTCGCTTTTCTTGATCGCTCCATAGCCGTAGTTGACGATGACAACTTCATCCAGAAGCGAAGCATCTTCCAGCATTACTACATCGACGCTCGTTTTCCCTTCCACGGAAACTTGCTGGGTTTTAAAGCCAGTAAAAGAGAATTCTAAAATGGCATTGGCCGGAACAGTTACCGTGTAGGTGCCATCAACATTTGTCGCAGTACCATTAGATGTTCCTTGTTGGATGACGCTGGTACCTGGCAACCCTGCACCAGAAGCGTCCGTTACTTTTCCTTTTACTACTATTTGCGCATTCAGAAAGCTGCAAAATAGCAGGAAAGAAAGAAAAAATAGTCCTTGCTTTGTAGGCATTTTTGTAGAATTTAAATCTATACAAATGAAGATTTGTGAAATTTCAACCAACATGACTGGCCAAAAAAAAATTGATTCAGTTTTAAAATAAACAAATTGTCAAATGGGCGTTGGCCAAAAAAAAGAGTAGCGATAGGCGATTTTTCAGTACGATATTAGGTTTTAATATCCCTTCGTGTAACAAGAGTTGGATTTTTTTTTACGCAATCGTTATCGGGAACGATTGCGTTAGCGTTTTTTTTATTAATGTTCAGGGTAAACCTTGAGCGGTTGCGTCTTTATCCACTATCTTGGAACTTGGTAAGCATCGAAATACTACTACATTGGAAGCAATAACGATTAAAGATATTGCCAAGGCACTCAACCTGTCTACTTCAACGGTCTCCCGGGCCTTACGAGACAGCTATGAAATCAATGTTGAGACCAAACGTTTGGTGTTGGAGTATGCGACTAAAATGGACTATCGGCCCAATCCCATCGCCCAGGGTTTGAAAGAAAACCGCAGCCGAGCCATTGCCGTGATTGTACCCGAAATTGCCAACAACTTTTTTTCCGAAGCCATCACCGGAATTGAAGATGTGGCCAATGCCATGGGTTACGACGTGGTGATTTTTCAGAGCCATGAGTCGTATGAAAAAGAGGTATCCAACGTGCGCAACGTGGTGGCTCGGAGGGTAGATGGCCTGCTCATCTCCATTTCCAATCAAACCAAAGATGTTTCCCACCTCAGCGATTTGCACGAGCGGGGTTTTCCACTGGTGTTTTTTGACCGGGTATCTGATGAGATAGACACCTACAAAGTGGTTGCCGACAACTTTTCCGGGGCATTCAAGGCTACAGATCACTTGTTGAGTACAGGAAAAAAACGCATTGCGCACATTACCAGTTCGGCGGGCTTGTACATTACCAAAGAGCGTTTGTCTGGCTACAAAGCGGCTTTAGAAAAACACGAAATCCCCTTTGATGCCAGTTTGGTGCATTACTGCGTCAATTTTGGTTACATAGAAATGGAAGGCATCATCGAAAGTATTCTTTCGGTAGACCCCATGCCCGATGCCATCTTTACTGCGAGTGATCGCCTGGCACTGGCCTGTTTTGAAGTGTTGTCAAAAAGAGGCATCCGCTGCCCGGAAGACTTGGCACTGATCGGTTTCACCAACCTCAAAGTAGCGCACCTGCTCTCCCCTGCCCTGACCACCGTAACCCAACCTGCTTTTGAAATCGGGCAAACCGCCGTGGAGTTGTTGATCGATTTAATTGAAAAAAAGAAACGTATGTCCAGCACTTTTATGATCAAGTTGCCGACGGAGTTGGTGGTGAGGGCGTCATCGGGCTTAGGGTTCGGGGGTTCGTGAGTTCGGGGGTTTGCACACCATGCTACCACGCCTGGAATCCACGAACCTTCGAACTTTCGAACCCTCAAATACAGGACAGCACAGGAGAGTTTCCCTTGGAAAAAGACCTATTCTTGTCATACAATTTCATTTTTACTGCTTACCTTACTACTACACACTTTTCTACTACTACTTACCTAAATGCTGTTGGTAAACGTTCAACGTTTATTATGGCACCATGATTTACTTTCTGTACGGAGTAAATTAGTTTTCCTCCGAAGAAATGGCAGCACCTTATATTTAGGAGTCAAATCCCATTCATAACTCATAACTTCTAACTCATCACTAAAAAAAAGCTGGTTTCATGCAAAGAAGAAAATTCCTTAAAGCCACTTCCGTTGCCGCCGGAGGTATGTTAGCAGCGCCCAACCTGTCGGGCATGTCCAATTTAGGAGCCAAAAAACGCCTCGCTTTGGTCGGCACGGGAGACCGTGGATCAGGCTTTTGGGGTAAAACGGTTTTGAGCAATTACGGCGATCTGGTTGAGTTTGTGGGTTTGTGCGACCTAAATCCGGGGCGGGTGGAAGCAGCCAAAAAACACATCGGCGCGACTTGCCCAACCTATACCGATTTTGAAGAAATGATGCGTACCCAAAAGCCGGATGTACTGATCGTTACGACGGTTGACGCGACGCACCACGAGTTCATCATCAAAGGTTTGGAAATGGGGGCAGATGTGATCTCTGAAAAACCGATGACTACAGATGAAGTAAAATGCCAGGCTATTTTGGATGCGGAGCGGCGCACGGGACGCAAGGTAACCATTGGTTTCAATTACCGATACGGTCCGCACATGACCAAAATCAAAGAATTGCTGACGCAGGACCGGATCGGCAAACTGGTTTCGGTAGACTTCAACTGGTTTCTCAACGTGTACCACGGCTCGGATTATTTTCGCCGCTGGCATGGCATCAAAGCCAGAAGTGGCTCACTTTGGGTGCACAAAGCCACGCACCATTTCGATCTCTTGAATTGGTGGATCAACTCCGAGCCAGTGGCGGTTACGGCCATGGGCAGCCTGGATCATTACGGCTCAAACAACTCCTTCCGGGGCATCAAATGCCGTACTTGTAACCATAAGGACAAGTGTAAGTTTTATTTCGATGTCACCAAAAACAAATACTACACCGCTCTATACACAGACAACGAAGGCCACGATGGTTATTTCCGCGACGGCTGTGTCTGGCGCTCTGAAATTGACATTTACGACAAAATGTCGGCGCAAATTCAATACGCCAATGGAGTGGTGGTGAACTATTCACTAACCACCTATTCGCCCTACGAAGGCTGGCGCATTGCTTTCAATGGCTTCAAAGGCCGCCTGGATTCCTGGCAGGACATTCCTTATCAAAAAGGGGTGTTTGAAAGTGTGGACCAGGCCACTCGCCATGCCCAGGAAATGACGCAAAATTCCAACGAAGTGCCTACTGATTACGAGGAAATCATCGTGATGAATAACTTTTCTCGCCAACACGAATCGGTCAAAGTACCCAAGTTCAAAGGTGGCCACGGTGGCGGCGACAAACGCATGCACGACATGATTTTCCGCGATCCGACTATGGCCGATCCTTTTGGCTTGAAAGCAGGGACAAGGGATGGGGCAATGTCTTGCCTGATCGGGATCGCGGCAAGGAAGAGCATCGAGCTGAATCGGAAGGTATTGATTTCCGAGCTGACGGATTTGAAACCCTTGGCGCTGCGGGGGAAGGTGTCGTAATTGTTTTCCAATGTTCACTGTGTTCCATAAGCGACATGAATGGGAGCGCGGATGACGCGGATTAGGCGGATTAACGCGGATTTATCCCGCCTGCGGCGTGATGGAAGGAGGCACAAATTGCACAAATTTTCACAAATTCAAGCACAAACTTCGTTTGCGCTATCGAGCTTGGAAACGAACGAAGTTAGTGTCCAATTTGTGAAAATTTGTGTCATTTGTGGCCAAAAAACTTTTGCCGTAGGCGATGAAGAGCTTGATGCCAGGGTATAAGTTGATTACAGGTTTGTAGGTCGGGGGCTGTACCTCAAAAGATAATTGAAGAAGGGAATCATCATTGGCTGCGCCAATGGTGATTCTTTTTTTAGCCACAAATTGCACAAAGGGGCACAAAGAAACACAAAAGCGACACACAGGAATGCACAGAAAGCACAAATATTATAGAATGATTCGTTTGTGTTCGAGTGGGGTATTGCCGAAATTGGCGATGATGCCCAGGCGACCCTGAGTTAATTTAATGTAGTTGATGGTTTGGGCGATGTGCTCTTTGGTTATACCACTGACGGCTTTGACTTCGAAGATAATGTTGTCGTAAACCACAAAATCTGCATAAAATCTATGGGGGAGAACAATCCCCTTGTAGCTTACTGGATATTCTTTTTCGCGTGCATAAGGAATATTTTGTTGTTGGAATTCATATTCTAAGGCGTCTTTATACACTACTTCTAAAAGGCCTGCACCTAAAATTCGTTGGACTTCTATACAAATGCCCACTATTTTATAATTCTCTTGCTTATAAATGTATTCCTCCATTTTCTTTTTTTGTACAAATATCACAAATGAAATTTGTGATATTTGTGTTTTTTTGTGCCCCTTTGTGAATTTTGTGGCTAAAAAAATAGGTGGTGGCTAATTTTTAATCCGCCACAGGCGCTCCACCAATACCCCTACTCCCAGTATCGTCAGCGTCCCAATCACCACCGTCATCTTCGGCTCAAACGGGCTTTGCCAGGCTTCCGGGAAACTGTCCCTAAAAGAAAGCCAGGAAATCACCAAAACCCCCACCATTGCTGCAATTTTTGCCGCCAGATTACCCACCCTTTTGGTCAAAAAGCCCAATAAGAACAAGCCCAACATTCCGCTGGCAAACAAACCCGCCAGCTTCCACCAGGCGTCCAACAAACTTTTAACCCCAATCATGCCAATGCCAAAAGCCATGCCCATACACCCCATTGCGATGGTGGCCATGCGCAAGACCCGCAACTGCTTTTTGGCATCCGCATTGGGTTCCAGATAGGGCTGATAAATGTCTTGCAAAAAGACCGTCGCCGAACTGTTCATCCCACTGCTCATCGTGCTCATCGCTGCCGACAACAAGGCCGCAATCAGCAGCCCCAGAAAACCCGTGGGGATTTGGGTTTTGATGAAAAAGGGCAACACTTTGTCGCCATAATCGGCCGGCGTAAGCTTGGGCAAGGCAATGCCCTTGTCAAAGGCCACTTGTTCTTTGAGGGCAAAAATCAGCTCGGGATGTTGCTGGTAATATACGTACAAGGCCGTGCCAATGAAAAAAAACAGCATGGAAACCGGCAAATAATACACCACACACAACCAGATGCTGCGCGCCGCATCCTGGGTGTTGCGGGCAGTATGGTACCGTTGGATGTAATTTTGGTCGATCCCGAAATTGGTCAGGTTGATGAAAAACCCGTACAAAAAAACCACCCAAAACGTACTGCTGAAAAAATCGGGGCGAAAGCTGCCCAAACTGAATTTGTGTTCCTGCAAGCCCGACGCAACGATGCTCGAAAAACCCGCCTGCGAAAGCACAATGCCTAGGATCAACAAAGCCCCCAAGGTTTTGATGATGGCCTGAATCACTTCCGTCCAGATCACGGCCTCCATGCCCCCCAGCACCGTGTACAAAATAATACAACAGCCCAGCACCACAATGATCCAGTACATGCTGATGCCCGACAGGGTATTCAGCATCAAGGCTACGCCATAAAAAATTGTCCCCATCCGCGCCAGCTGGGTCATGATGAAACAGAGCATCGCGTAGTTGCGGGCCCAGGCACCAAAACGTTGCTCCAAATGCGTATAAGCACTGATGCGCTCGCTTTGCCGGTAAAATGGCACAAAAAACCGCGCCGATACATATGCCGCAAAAGGCATAGAAAGACTGAATACAAAGGGGTTCCAATTGCTGCCAAATGCTTTGCCGGGGTCACCCAAAAAGGTAATCGCGCTCAGGAAAGTGGCATAAAACGACAGCCCCAGCGCCCATCCCGGTATGCGCCCGGAAGCGGTGGTAAACTGGGTGGAGCTGGTATTTCTTTTGGAAAAAAACAGCCCAATGCCCAACATCAGCAGGAAATAAACCACGATGATGATGCCGTCGAGAAGGGGAAAGCTAGTCGTCATAAGTTATGTTTGTTGATCCCCATTATTCCGGCAATCCCATCGAAACGTACTTGATGCGCTGGCGTTTCCAGGTATAGGTGATGTGTACGCGGCCATCCCGGGTTTGGATCACCGCCGGGTAAGAGAATTCCTGTTTGAGTTCCTGCTCCAGCACGGTCAGGGATTTCCAGTGTTTACCGTCGGCAGAAAGGCTGACATTCAGTGGTGAACGATCCCCGCCCCATTGTCGGCTACGTTTGGTCACGTGGTTGTACACCAGCAGCTGGCGACCATCGCTTAAAGTCACGGCATCGGTTCCCGAATTGGGGTTGGGGATGCTGGTTTTTTTCAGTGGTGACCAGGTTTGGCCGTTGTCTTTGGAAAAAGCCTCCAGCACAAAGCCGTTTTTGCTGCGGCACAAAATCTGCAATCGACCATCGGCATGAAACAACACACTGGGTTGAATGGCCGAAAATTCCTTGCCATCGTTGATGGCGGGCGTTTTTTGCCAGGTACGGCCTGCGTCTTTGGTGCTTTCAAAATGCACCCGCCAGCCGTCGTGTTCGGAGCTGCTGGGGCAAAGGAGGGTGCCGTCTTTCAAAAGTACCGGTTTATTTTTGATGGGTCCCAAAATGCCCTCGGGTAGTTTTTCGGGGGTTGACCAACTTAGTCCTCCATCGGTAGAGCGCATCAGCATGCCCCACCACTCGGAAGGACTGGGGCCAACTTTATAAAACAACAACAACTCGGCTCCTGGCATTTGGAACAACACCGGGTTCCAGCAGGGGTGACGCAGGCTTGCGTTTTGGACGCCATTGGCCAGCTCTACCGGGCTGGTCCATTTTCCATTCACCAAACGACTCGACCAAATGCCCACATCCTTGTGGCGCTCGTGCGTGCCACCAAACCAGGCCGCAATCAAACCTTGTGGCGTTTCTGCCAAAGTGGAAGCATGACAAGAAGGAAAAGGCGCTTGCTCGTAGATGAATTCTGAGGTAAAGTTGATGCTTTGCGCCGTCAGGCTGATGCAGCAGAGGAGGGTAAAAGGCAACAATCTCATGTATTGGTCTATTTGGTGCTGGTGAAAATACGCTGAATTTGACGTTTTACAAGGAGAATTTAAATAGAAGAAAGATTTTTATAGTTCCATCTCCAACAAGGCGTAACTCAAACTTTTCCCGTGTGCATCCATCGCCAGAGAAGTGGTCACTCCGCCCAACAAGGCATTTTGGCAAACAAATAACAGCGCGTGGATATTGGGCAATTCGTAACGCACAATCTCGCCGGCAACGATGTCCCGCAAATGAGTTTGTACTTTTTCAACCGTGGCTTTTGCACAAAGCAACGTATAATCCGCTTCCCGATACGGTATCAGGGAGAGGGTCAAGGTATTGCCTTTGTCTCCGGCGCGGCTATGGGCGATTTCGTAGAGTTTCATACTATAGATTTTTAGCACTCACCTATAGTTTCGAGTGATAAATAGTAATAACCGAAGTTTTTTTCACCGCA
>Ga0209717_1001435_pt1 | contig 25737 bp, 21 predicted proteins | sample AD_UKC048_MetaG_FD_184418 | JGI IMG/M metagenome (GOLD analysis project Ga0209717, IMG submission 184418) | Active sludge microbial communities of municipal wastewater-treating anaerobic digesters from USA - AD_UKC048_MetaG (SPAdes) (version 2) | ecosystem: Engineered > Bioreactor > Anaerobic >... | reverse complement strand
GGAAGGTGCGGAGATGGGGAAAGTGATTTGGGCGAAGAGGGCAGCCCGGCTGATCAACAGCGTAAAACCCAGGAGGACACGGGTCAATTGTTTCATGAAAGTGAATTTTGCGCCGTGAAAATAGGGATACAAAGATTTTCAAGTTCAGTTTTCCACAGATATTCCGTCTTTGGGCCACATAAATAATCAATAATCTAAGCACCTAGGAAATCGGAAATAGATTCCCAGAGCCCTTTTTTATTATTTTTTAATTGCATTTTTGAAATTAAGTCTTTCTCGATTTCTTTTAATCGTGCCAAATCTTCAGGGTCGAAAAAATGAAGTGTAGTCGTGGCTTCTTGATTCGACAAGGAAATGCCATTAAGATTCGAATGGTCTATAATTCGCTTAAAAATCGCTTCTTCAGAATTTGATGAAAGGACTTCAAACTCAATTTGGTTTTCGAAAATCTTAGTGTCTTGCATTAGTTCTGTTTTTAAAACGATTTCTTTCTGAAATTATATCATAAATACCGTCTGCTACTCCTTCGAGAATAGCAATTTCGTATTTTGATTTAAATGCATTTTTTTTATCACTGTCAACGCAGATGAAGCCCCTGCAATCGGAGTTAGGTTGCCTAATATTTAGTAATGGAACAATTGGATGAACAAGCTCACTTTCATATGGTAGAATGCCTCCTTCATATGAAGGCCTGCTTGTTGACTCGTAATTAGATGTGCTCTTAACAAAATTGTTTAGATAGTATTTTTCTCGACTACCTTCAATCACCCTATTAAACGCATATATAAATGCAGTATTTCCAATCAAAGTATGTTTAATCCGTTCATACTCTTTTGTATCTCTCTTTTTATGCTCAACATTTCTAGCAAGATTGAACATAACCGTTTTTTCATGTACCTTACTATCTGCGACAGGTACCTTAATTGATACACAGCAATTGCTATTGGTTGTAGTATCAAAAATTTTTTTTAAGGTGCTGCAAAATGAAAGCATTGTTTTCATAAATTCTTCATCTTGATGCCCGGGCGTTTTTCGATATAAATGAGTTTGAGCAAAACTATCTGTTAGAAGGATGATTGCTTCTCCATAGTTGGAGTTCAAATAAATCTCGTGATAGTACTTCATTCCATTTCTTATAAAAATAAGTACGAAACGAAATACAAAAAAAACTCCTAAGGCTATTACCGCAGATTTGACAGAGTCTTCAATTTCTAAGCCAAAAAAATTTTTTCCAATTTGCAATAAACCTAAAATAGCACCTACGCTACCAATAAGCCAACTCCAAAATTTTAGCGCTAAAGTTTGTTTGATTGAAATTTTAACTAGGTCCCAAATTTTTCCATAATTAAATGTATCGAAGGCTGTCATGCTATAATTGATTATTGATGTTTAGAGAAATAAAGAATTTCTCTGATATAAATACATTTCTAAATTCGTTGGATTTTCATATCCTTAATAAACAAGACATGGTGGTCTCAATTCTTACGAAAATCTTCTTGGATCCTAACGCAATAAAAGAAATGGCTAAGGTAGCCTAAGTTGTAAATTATACAACATTATAGGTAGTTTTTTGTGCCAAAAGTCATTTAAACTCCTGTACTCATGATGAAATTGCACTGATTTTAATAGTGCTAGCGTTCGTCACCAGATTTTTCATTGGATGTTTCCTTCTTCTCTTTCATCCGTCCCGCCTCTTTCAGCGCCTGGTGTATCATCCATTCCAGTTGGCCGTTCACGCTGCGAAACTCGTCGGCAGCCCATTTCTCGAGGGCAGCGTAGGTGGCCTCGTCGATGCGGAGTACGAAAGATTTTTTTGCAGACATGCGATAGAAATGTGAGAAGTGAGAAGTGAGAAGTGAGAGGGTGAGAGCCGGCTTCGATTTCACCTGACTACTTTTGGCATCCTTTTATTGGAATGCACAAGTAATCAGGTGTAATCGAAGTCGGCTCTCACTTTCTCACCTCTCACCCTCTCACCTCTAATTAATGGTGTAGGGTGCCCGTGTTTACGATTGGTTGTGCGTTGCGGTCGCCGCAAAGAACGACCAGCAGGTTGCTGACCATGGCGGCTTTTTTCTCTTCGTCGAGTTCGACGATTTTTTTGTGCGAAAGTTGTTCGAGGGCCATTTCGACCATACCGACGGCGCCTTCCACGATTTTGGCGCGGGCGGCCACGATAGCGGTGGCTTGCTGGCGCTGTAGCATGGCGCCCGCAATTTCAGTTGCGTAGGCCAGGTTGTTGATACGCGCCTCGATAACTTCGATGCCGGCGATTTGCAGGCGTTCGGTGATCTCGTGGGCCAGTTGGTGGTTCACCTCGTCGGATGACGTACGCAGGGAAACGGTGGCGGTTTCGTCTTCCAGATTGTCGTAACTGTACAGGCCGGCCAGTTTGCGCACAGCGGCTTCACTCTGTATTTTGATGAAATCTGGGTAGTTCTCCACATCGAACGTCGCTTTGAACGTATCGCGGACGCGGTACATGACCACGGCGCCGATCATGATCGGATTGCCTTGTTTGTCGTTCACTTTGATCATCGGAACGTCGAGGGTAACAGCGCGCAGCGAGATTTTTTTCTTCGAGAAAAAAGGGTTGGCGTAAAAAAATCCGCTTTCCCGGATGGTTCCGATGTAGTTTCCGAAGAGGTTGAGTACCCGGCTGTTATTGGGTTCGATGGCCAGGAAGCCCGGGGCAATAATCAACAGGTCGACCAAAATGAGAATGACACCGGCAGCGAACAATTTCATTACAAACAGCGCGATGCCTGCTGCCAGCAGCAAAAAGACGACCCCTAACATGGCCCAGCCTGAAGTTGGTTTTATAATTTTTTCCATTGTTTTGTGTTGATTTTAGTTTGATATCATTTTGATAGCAAATGTATGTGCATCCGGCTATGTTTGTCAAGGGTTTGGGGCTTGAATTTTCATTTTAAACGACGAATGGGAGCGGCGGTGCGACGAACCGTCGATTTGATGCACCGCATTTGTGGGCAATTCTACCAGCGTAGAGTAATATTAACCACAAGGGCACGAGGGCACTACGCATAGTGTCCTCGTGCCCTTGTGGTTAATATTACTCTACGCTGGTTTCGAAAATCCGCATCAATCCGCCTGATCCGCAAAATCCGAGTTCCCATCTCAAACAAAAAATCCCGAATGCTTCACAAAGGAAACATTCGGGACCGGTTATATAGAAGGACTAAGCCTCCGCAATTTATTGCTCTTGCTCTTTCGCGCAGGATTTGCCTGCGGTTTTGCCGGCGCAGCATGCTTTTCCGGTGGTAGCAGCCGAGCAGGATTTTTTCGTCATGTCTGCTTTGTCGGAAGCGGTAGCAGTTTTAGGCGCTACGTTTACGAATGCGTTGGCAGTTTCGTCGTACTGAACGCTTACGAAACGTACGTTGCCTTGTGCATCAGCCTCTTTGCGAACATAAGAAACAGTACCGTCGTCAGCCATACGTTTTTCGATGCTGGCATCGGAAGAAGCGGCTTTGGACATTTTGCTGGCGCATGCGGTTTTACCGGCGCAGCAAGACTGTGCATTGGCGCTCGCCATTCCCAGCGCAAAAATGAAGGCGAAGAAAAAGATTGCTTTTTTCATGAGTCAATCTGACAATTTTGAAAAGTTAAGAAATACTTGGTGTTTCACGAAGCCTGCAAATGATTGCAAAACCCTGCACAGGCTTTATTGCGACTTCAAAAGTAAACATATTTTTCCCGTAGTTGCCTGTTTCAGAAAACCTTAACAAGCAGCCGCCTATTTACCTGCCAGCAGTGCCCGGTACTTGTCGGGTTCATTGAGCAATTTGACGGCATCCTTGATTTCCGGATCGTTCACGAGGTTCTTGCGCACCCTGCCGCGCTGGAAATAGTAGCGGCCTACGATGTCCTGCTCGATTTCGTGCAGAATGCGGTCGCGGTTTTTTACCAGTTCTCCTTTTTTCTCTGCTTTGATCTTGCTTTCCAATTGCGTGATTTCAGTGCCCAGCGCCAGGTTTTCATTCAGGGAAATATCGCGGAGTTCTTTCAGTTTTTTCTCCGTAGCGGTTTGGTAGTCGAAATTTTTACCCTGCACGTATTGTGCGAACCCGTCGAAATCCGTGAATTCGAATACTTCGATGGAGTCGATGTTAGCATGTTTCTGTGTAAAATCGGTCACGTAATCGAAAATGACGTTTTGCTCCAGCAAGGCTTTTACGATACCGGCAGCCGTGTCGTGCGGTAATACTACGTCCGGTTTGATGCCGCCGCCGTCGAGCACGATGCGGCCGTTGCGGGTTTTGAACTGGGCGCGTTCGGATTCGGGAATGTCTACCGGAGCACCGTTTTTGTAGCGTACCGACTGAATGCAGCGACCCGACGGGACGTAGTATTTGGCGGTGGTGAGTTTGATGCGTGCGTTGTAGCCGAGTTCTTTGGTGTTTTGTACCAGGCCCTTGCCGTAACTGCGCTGACCCATGATGATGCCGCGGTCGAGATCCTGCAAAGCGCCGGAAGTGACCTCACTGGCGGAAGCGCTGTGGCTGTCCATCAGTACCACGAGCGGAATGTCTTTATCTACCGGTGCGTGCTGGGTTTTCAGGCTGATGTCCCATTCCGGTACTTTCCCTTTGGTGCTGGCGACGAACTCGCCTTTGGGCACGAACACGTTTACCAGGTTGATGGCTTCGTTGAGCAGACCGCCGCCATTGCCGCGTAGGTCGAGGATCACGCCTTTCAGGTTCGGGTTTTTTTCTTTCAGCGTACGCAGCGCGTTGCCCACGTTTTCGCCGGCATCCTGCGAGAAGGTGGTCAGGTTGATGTAACCCACGCCATCGGCCACGAGGCCGGAGTGCGGTACGTTGGGAATGATCACTTCGCCGCGTTCGAGCGTGATGTTCAGGTCCTTCTTTTCGCCGGCGCGGCGCACCACCAGTTGCGATTTGGTGCCCGGGAAGCCGCGCAGGAAATCGAGTACCTGGTTTTCGGTTTTGCCCTTGGCGTTCTGGCCGTCGATAGCAATGAACGAATCGCCCACTTTCAGGCCCGCCTTGTGCGCAGGGCTGTTTTCATAAATTTCTGTGATCACGACATAGTCGCCGATGCGTTTGCCCTGGGCGCCCACACCATTGTACGTGCCGTCTACCTGAATGCGGTAGCCCTCGATATCCGTTTCGGAAATGTAGTTGGTAAACGGATCGAGCCCTTCGAGCATGGCGTCGAGGCCCTGCCGCATAAGTTTGTTGGGGTCGAGTTCGTCCACATAGGAGTGGTTCACTTCGCGGTAGGCATTGGCGAAGATTTCCATGTTTTTGGCAATGTCGAAGTATTTGCCCTGGGCAGATACAACGCCTGCCAGCAGGAAAAAGACCGGGAGAAATTTGAGTTTGCGAATCATGCTTATTTGTTGAGTAGAAGGGAATTTAACCACAAAGGACACAAAGGTTTTGCACAAGGTGCACGAGTTTGTCGCGCCTTGAGATAAAATCCTCACTGCGTTAAAAAATCTTTCAGTGTTTGCAGTAATTCATTCGGTTTGTCGGCGTGCACCCAGTGTCCCGCGCCTTCGATCGTAACGACCCGGGCTTTCGGGAACAGGGAATGTATCAACGGAATATCCTTGTCTTTGATATAATCGGAGCGGCTTCCGCGAATAAAAAGTGCCGGTTTATCATAAGGTTCTCCGGTTACTCCGGCCAGGATATCGCTGTAATGCGTCCAAAGTACCGGCAGGTTTATTTTCCAGGTAAAACGGCCGTCGTCTTCGCGGGTTACATTTTTTAACAGGAATTGTCGTGTGCCGGTGTCGGGAATCCTGTCTGTAAGATAGGCTTCGATGTCTTTCCGGCTGGTCATTTTCGACAAATCCAGGTCCAGCAAGGCGCGAAAAATCGAAGAATGGTTGTCTTCGGCTTTGCCGGGTTCCATATCTACTACCACCAGGCGGTCTACCATTTCCGGGTGCGTCAGTGCCAGTTGCATCGCCACCTTGCCGCCCATGCTGTGCCCGATGACCGCAGCGGAAAACATCCAGTGTTTTTCCAGAAACTGACGGATGTCTTCCGCCATTTCCGGGTATGAATGTTTGTCTGCATGCGGCGAACGGCCATGGTTGCGCAGGTCGGGCGTAACGACCAGAAACTGATCGGACAGACCTTTGGCAATTGTTTGCCAGTTGTCGGAAAAGCCGAACAGGCCGTGCAGGATCAGGACCGGACTGCCTTGTCCGAATTCGCGGTAAAAGAGTTCCATTTTTTCTTCGAATGCCGGAATGACCGGTTTTTAACACCTTTAAATTATGTATGTTTGCCTGATGGCAAACGTTCGGTTATCATTAAGTTTTGGTTACCCGCTTTTGAACGGCCAGAGCATGTTGAGTTTTTCGTTTGCAATCCGGCAATGAAAATCAACATGCTCGTAAAGGATCAATCGGATGGCTCTCCGGCGCACCGCTGGTTTTCAATATTTCCTTTCTAAGGAAATGTCAACCGGCAAAACAATTTTTTTAAAAATAAAAGACAAAATGTTTTTTAAATACAAACACTTTGTTTATTTTTGTCCCAGTTTTTAACCATGTATTACCTAAACAGCACGCACCAACCATGGCAGACGAAAAAGAAAATAAACTTAAAACCCTCCAGTCTACAATAGACCGCCTCGACAAAACGTACGGCAAAGGTACGATTATGCGTCTGGGCGACAAGCAGGCCGTTGAAGTCGAGGTAATTCCTACCGGCTCCCTTGGTCTGGATATCGCTCTTGGCTGTTACGGGCTTCCCAAAGGCCGTATTATTGAAATATACGGCCCGGAATCTTCCGGTAAAACCACGCTCGCTATCCATGCGGTGGCAGAGTGCCAGAAACGCGGCGGTATCGCTGCAATCATCGACGCCGAACACGCTTTCGACCGTTTTTATGCAGAAGCGCTGGGTGTCGATGTCAACAACCTCCTCATCAGCCAGCCCGACAACGGCGAACAGGCACTGGAAATCGCCGAAAACCTGATTCGTTCCGGCGCAGTCGACATCCTCGTGATCGACTCCGTGGCGGCACTCGTACCGCGGTCGGAGATCGAAGGTGAAATGGGCGACTCCAAAATGGGTCTCCAGGCGCGCCTGATGAGCCAGGCTATGCGTAAAATGACCGCCAACATCGGCCGTACCGGCTGCTGCTGTATTTTTATCAACCAGTTGCGTGAAAAAATCGGTGTGATGTTCGGTAACCCCGAAACCACTACCGGTGGTAACGCCCTCAAATTCTATGCTTCGGTTCGCCTCGACATTCGTAAAAGCGGCGCCGCAATCAAGGACAAAGACGGCAACCTCGTGGGCAACCAGGTAAAGGTAAAAGTGGTGAAAAATAAACTCGCGCCGCCATTCCGGATTGCTTCTTTCGATATCGTATTCGGTGAAGGCATTTCCAAAACGGGCGAGATCATCGACCTGGGCTCCGATATGGACATCGTTCAGAAAAGTGGCGCCTGGTACAGTTACAACGGCGTGAAAATTGCGCAGGGCCGCGATGCAGCGAAAAACTTCCTGCACGACAACCCGGAAATGGCGCTGGAAATTGAACAAAAAATCAAGGAACGGGTCGCTTCCGGTTCGCTCAAACCCGCCACAGCAGCAGCCAAAGTGGCCGCGCTGGACGACGGTGAAGAAGATGATTTTTAAGCATCTAAATTGATAGTGCAAAACCCCGGATCGAAGGATTTTTCCTCCATCCGGGGTTTTGTTTTTAGCGCGGCTTATCTTCGCTCCCTGAAACACTACGAAACACGCAATGAAATCCCCGCTTTGGCAGTTCTCTCCCGTCGACGTTCCACTCGTCGATCAGTTGCAGGCCGATTTAAAAATCGACCGCATTTTTTGCACGTTGCTGGCACAACGCGGAATTGACGGTCTGGATATGGCCAAACAATTCTTTCGCCCCACATGGGAGCATCTGCACGATCCTTTTTTAATGAAAGATATGGATCTGGCTGTGCAGCGGCTCGACCAGGCCGTAAAAAGTGGAGAACGTATTCTGCTTTATGGCGATTACGATGTAGACGGTACTACCAGCGTGGCGATGATGTATCGCTTTATTTCCCGTTTTTATAAAAACCTCGATTATTACCTGCCCGACAGGGACAAGGAAGGTTATGGCGTAAGCCTGGCAGGGGTGGAATATGCCCGTGAAAACAAATGCGGACTTGTCATCGCTATGGATTGCGGCATCAAAGCGCATGCGGCCGTTGCACTGGCCAAATCCTACGGGATCGATTTTATCATTTGCGATCACCATGTGCCGGAAGGCGGTCTTCCCGAAGCGGTAGCCAACCTCGATCCGAAGCGCACGGACTGTCCTTATCCATACAAGGAATTGAGTGGCTGCGGTATTTCCTTCAAACTCGCCCAGGCATTTGCCTTGTACCACGACATGCCAGCCGAAGAACTGAATGAATTGCTCGATCTGGTGGCGGTCAGCATTGCCTGCGATATCGTGCCCATGACCGGCGAGAACCGTGTGCTGGCACATTTGGGCCTGCAATGCCTGCACCACTCGCCCAGCATCGGACTGTGGGCGCTCATGCAACGCACCAACCGGCCTGTGCCGCTGAACATCAACGACCTGGTTTTTGCCGTAGGGCCGCTCATCAATGCTGCCGGCCGACTGGGCGATGCACGCGACGCGGTTCGTTTGATGCTTTCAGCTGACCGCCACAGCGCCCTGGATTATGCCGGAAAACTGGTGCACAAGAACAAAGAGCGTCGCACAGTCGACCACCTGATGGCCGGCGAAGCCACGGGCCGCATACTGGCGCAACCGGGTCTGGAAACAAATAAAAGCATCGTACTCTTCAGTTCGGAATGGCACAAAGGTATTATCGGCATTGCCGCCAGCCGTATGGCCGAACGGTTTCACCGGCCGGCCGTTATTCTGACCGAAAGCAACGGCCGCGCAGTGGGTTCCGCCCGCTCCGTGCCGGGTTTTGATTTATATGCTGCCCTGCAATCCTGCGAAGATTTGTTTTATTCCTACGGCGGCCATGCCCACGCCGCAGGCATGCAAATGCCGCTGGAAAACGTGGATGCATTTGTCGAACGTTTCGAAAACGTGGTGCAGCAACAACTTACCGTGGAGGCGGAGCAGCCGATCCTGGAAATTTGCAGCGAACTTCAACTGGAAGACATCACCCCGAATTTCTGGAAAATGCTCAAACGGTTCGAGCCTTTCGGACCGCACAACAGAAATCCCATCTTTTGTGCCACCAACGTAATGGATACCGGGCATAGTCGGCTACTGGACAATAACCACGTCCGGTTTTCCCTGAAAAGCCTCAACGGCAAGTCTGTTTTCGGCGGCATCGGCTTCGATCTGGGTGAAACATTTCAAGCGATCAGGGACCAGCCTTTCGACATTGCTTTCAATATTCGGGAGGAGTACTGGCGCGGGGAAAGAGGTATTTCCCTGCAAATCAAAGGCCTCCGGACAAAAAGTTGAAACCCCTGTTTTTTGAGTGGAAAAATATTATTGCACAGGATGGTTTTCAATTGCAGAATAATTGTTGGCAAAATGACCTGTTCTCCTTCCCGATTCTTTTGATTTTCAAATGTGTTAATTTCTGCAAAAACCATGCATTTGCATGATTTTTCGTAAAAAAATGCTACATTTGCACCATTGATAGCGCGTTTACTAACCACAAATGCAGCTCTTGCCCTTCTCTTTGTGCTTTATTGTTGCAATGCCGACCCTGATCGGCAAATGGAGAAGACGCCTTCGTTTAGAAGTCAAATCCCAATATTATTTGGTTTGTCAAACCAGTGTTGCTGCCCTAACTGCAATCAAATCCGATTCCTTCGCGTACCATTTTTCTGCCGGTACGGACGCATACGCGTTCGCACGGCGGATCGGTCTTTTTCCGGCAGGATGGCGCTCGCGAATAACCTGTTCACGCGTTCACTTTCATTCATTCATTATACCAGATTTTTAAGATGTCTCTCACTCGTTTCAACGCCCTCCAGACTATGGAGACCCGTGTAGATCCTTTCCCCGTGGAGTTCGGCGAAGGCCCTGCAGAAAAAATCGCTTCCTACTTTGGAGAAAACGTCTTCACTGACGAGGCCATGAAAAAGTTCTTGCCTGAGAATGCTTACCTCAGTGTCAAAGCGGCCGTTCAAAGCGGACAAAAACTGACGCGCGAGGTAGCCGACGACGTGGCAACGGGTATGAAAAAATGGTCGGAAGAAAAAGGCTGCACCCACTTTGCGCACTGGTTCCAGCCGCTTACCGGCAAAACTGCCGAGAAGCACGACTCGTTCTTTAACCTGACCCACGACGGGTTGGTGATTGAAGAGTTCTCGGGTTCTGCACTCGTTCAGCAGGAGCCGGACGGTTCCTCGTTCCCCTCCGGCGGTATGCGCAGCACGTTCGAAGCCCGCGGTTATACCGTTTGGGATCCGAGCAGCCCGGCATTTATCATGGAAGTCGGCGACGGCAAAACGCTGTGTATCCCGACAATTTTTGTCACCTACGGTGGCGAAGCACAGGACTACAAACTGCCGCTGCTCCGTTCGCAGGCATTTCTGGACAAGTCTGCCGTTCCGGTGGCGCAGTTGTTCGATTCTAATATCAATAAAATTACCGCTACCCTGGGCTGGGAGCAGGAGTATTTCGTAGTGGACGACGCTTTGTTCAGCGCCCGCCCCGACCTGGTCATGACCGGCCGCACCCTGCTTGGCCGTCCCGCTGCCAAGCACCAGCAGCTGGAAGACCACTATTTCGGTTCCATTCCGGAACGCGTGTACGCATTTATGCGCGATCTGGAAACGGAAAGCCACAAACTCGGTATTCCGGTTCGTACGCGCCACAACGAGGTGGCGCCTGCACAGTACGAAGTAGCGCCAATGTTTGAAGAAATCAACGTTGCTGTCGACCACAACCAATTGCTGATGGACCTGATGGAACGTGTAGCGCGCCGCCACAAACTGCGCGTGCTGTTGCACGAAAAACCATTCGCAGGCATCAACGGTTCGGGAAAGCACAACAACTGGAGCATGGGCACCAACACAGGCGTCAACCTCCTGTCGCCGGGTAAAAACCCCAGCACCAACCTCCGCTTCCTTACCTTCTTCGTGAATACGATCGCGGCGGTACATAAATATGCCGACATCCTGCGCTCTACCATCGCCCATGCAGGCAACGACCACCGTTTGGGCGCTAATGAAGCACCGCCTGCCATCATTTCCGTGTTTATCGGCGATGCCATGACGAAACTGCTCGACCAGTTGGTAAGAGACAGAAAAGCGGACGGACAGGAAGTAAAACGCGCCATCGACCTGATTTCGAAACTGCCGAACCTCGAAATGGATAACACCGACCGCAACCGGACTTCTCCGTTTGCCTTCACCGGTAACAAATTCGAGATACGTGCTGTAGGCAGCAGCCAGAACTGCGCTGCCCCGATGGCTGCCATGAATGCGATGATGGGCCTGCAACTGGTGGAGTTCAAAGCCGAACTCGACAAACTGACCGCCAAGGGCGCGAAACAAGACGAGGCCATCCTGACCGTTCTGAAAAGCTACATCCGCAAATCGAAAGCGGTCTGTTTCGAAGGAAATAACTACTCCGACGAATGGAAAGAAGAAGCGGCCAAACGTGGCCTTAACAACTTCGCCACTACACCGGAAGCGCTGGATGTGCTGTCGAAAAAACTCGCACAGGACCTCTATGGTAAATCCGGTGTGATGAGCAAAGTCGAACTGGACGCTTACCACAATGTACAGTTGCACACCTACTGCACCAAACTGAGCATCGAAGCCAAAGCGCTGGAAGATATCGTGCATTCCATGGTGATGCCGGCCGCCATTCGTTACCAGACGGAACTGGCGACCAACATCGCTGCAATGCGCGCTATCGACATGGACGATTCACTTGGATACCAGAAGGATACGCTGAAACGTGTTGTAAGCAACATCGGCGATATTCGAGAAGGACTGAACGAACTCCACAAAGCGCTGGAAAAACTGCACGAAGCAAGCGATGTACGGGAAGAGGCCGGAATCCTCTGCCACGAAGCGAAACCGCAGATGGACAAGATCCGCGATGCAGTAGACGATATGGAAACACTCGTAGACGACCAGTACTGGCCGCTGGTGAAATACCACGAACTGCTGTTCGTACGCTAAGAGGATTAAATTTGATGAATTTATATGAAGAGTCGTTCCGGTTTCGGGGCGGCTCTTTCTTTTGCAACGCGGATTACGCGGACTGTTAGCGGATTTACGCGGATTTGATTTGGAGTAATGGACAAATCCTTCTTTACCGCAAATCAAATCCGCGTAAATCCGCTAATGATCTGCGTAATCCGCGTTGCTCAGCCGGTAAATCCAATTTTTCCGTGCGTTCCGTCGCAGTACGGTTTGTTTTGCGATCCGCCGCAGCGGCAAAATGCCGTCACTTTGTATTTGACGGTTTCGTTTCCTTCCGCATCTTTCACTTTGATATTTCCATATACCATCAACGGGCCATTGGGCGAGACTTCCACGATGGTTTCCACGTCTACGGTTTCCGGGAGTGCTTCCGGCGCACTGTTTTTATAAAAACTGAGCGCACCGGAAGGGCACTTTTCCACCTGCGCGATAATCGCTTCGCTATCAGTGCCTTCCATATCGATCCAGGGACGTTTTTTGGGATTGAATACATTGGTTAGCCCGCGCCAGCAAAGCGTGGAGTGAATGCAGGAATCGGGTTTCCAAACGACGGTGATATCTCCGTTCGAATATTTTTTTTCCATATACAAGAGAGAAGTTTAAAATAACAGCCTGACAAAAATAAACCAATAAACCATAAACCAATAAACCATCAAAAAACATCCCCCATCGCGAAATCCGCTTTCCGTTCCGTCCAGCGGCCGCGAGTAAAATCGGGGAAGGCCTGCGGAGTACTGCCCGTGGCAATGCTGGCTTCCGAAAGGGGTGTAATAGCGAGCCAGGTAGCGGCGTCGTACACGTCGATTTGCGGAGCGATGTTCTGTTTAGCGCTTTCCACGAAATGGTGGAACACGAAAAAATCCATACCACCGTGACCGGCCGCTTTGGCATCGGCGCCGTATTTTTTCCACAGCGGATGGTCGTATCGCTCGAGCCACGATTGTGCTTCTTCCCATTTGTGAGCGGCCGTTTTGCCTTCCAGGAGCAGGCTTTTATTCACGTCCATCCAGATACCCTGTGTGCCTTGCACCCGGAAGCCCAGCGAATAGGGGCGCGGTAGTCCGGTATCGTGCGACAACAGAATGGTTTCGCCGTTGGAAGTTTTCAAAACGCTGGTTACCACGTCGCCAAGGTTGAATCCCACTTTAGCATTCGGATGATCAGCGCCGCCTTTCGGGTGGTTGACGATGTAATTGTGCAGGCCGCGCGCTTTGGTGGCTGTGGAGGTCAGAAACAAAAACCGGTTGCCGCGATTGATATTGGTCATCATCGCAACTGGGCCGACACCGTGTGTGGGATACAGGTCACCATTGCGGTAGACCGAATGCTTTGTGCGCCAGCGGGCTTCCGAAAAAGCATTTGCACCGAATTCCACGCCGGAATCGTACGGCGATTGTCCGTCGTTGAACTTCACGCCCCGTAAATCGTGCTGGTATCCGCCTTCCAGGTGCATCAGTTCGCCGAACAAGCCTTCGCGCACCATTTGAAGCACGGCCATCACGTCGCGTCGGTAGCATACGTTTTCCATAAACATCAGGTGTGAGCCGGTGGCTTCGTGCGTATTCACCAGTTGCCAGCACTCGTCGAGGGAAAACCCGCCGCTCACTTCGGAGCCCACGTATTTTCCGGCCTGCATAGCGGCTACGCATTGCTGCGTGTGCCATTCCCAGGGAGAGGCGATGATGACGGCGTCGATGTTTTTATCTTCCAGCAAATTCAGGTAATCGCGGTCGCCGTTGCCGTACACGTCCGGTTTTTTGCGGCCTTTTTCCGCAATCATTTTGAGGGTATCCGCAATCATACGCGGATCCGGATCGGCGATGGCCGCTACCTCGCAGTCTTCGCGCAGCAAGGCCTCTTCCACATGGTTTTGTCCACGCAGCCCGGTTCCGATAAACCCGATCCGGAGTTTGGTTTTTGGTTTTTCCGGTAAAATACCAGGCGATGCAATGGCGTGGCTGTCAGCGTTTTCAGCAGATAAAATGGTGGGAGCGGCCAGTGCGGCGCCTGCCAGTGCGGTTTTTTGAAGAAAAGAGCGGCGATCGAGTTGGTGTGGCATGTGCGGGACGTTTTGTTGTGACAGCAGCAAACTTATGTCGTGTTGCGCAATGAACGGGTAAATATTAATGGCGTTTTTTGCGCGTACTTGACACGCCATGCTTTACTTTTGAAACCCGTCACGTACAAAACCATATATGTCCGACATCCTTTTCACACACTCCTATTTTTACAAATTCGATCGTAAACAATGGGAAACACAGCAGCCTTACCCGCCTTACGGTACCATATACGCTGCGGCGCTGATGCGTTCCGTTGGTTTTGAAGTAGGATTGTTTGACGTGGCGCTGAAAGATTCGCCGGCCGAACTGGAATCGGTTTTAGAACGCGAACGGCCTCGTTACCTGGTTGTCTACGACGACGGATTCAATTACCTGACCAAAATGTGCCTCACGCGGATGCGGGAAGCCGCATTTGAAATGGCAAAAACGGGCAGGCAGTTTGGCTGCAAGGTGATCGTGAGCAGCAGCGACAGTACCGATCATTTTGCACAATACCTGGCCGAAGGCGCCGACTTCGTGATATTGGGAGAAGGAGAACTGACCCTTCGTGAACTGATATCAAATCTGGAAGCGGGTGCGCAGGATTTTTCGGCAATTGCCGGACTTACTTACCGGTCCGCAGAAACCAACGAAATCGTCAGAACTGCCCCGCGACCGGTTTTGCACAACCTCGACGATTTGCCCGACCCTGCCTGGGATCTCGTCGATATGGAAGCCTATCGCAAGGTATGGATGCAGGCGCATGGAACGTTTTCGCTCAACCTGGCCACTACCCGCGGCTGTCCGTATAAATGCAACTGGTGCGCCAAACCGATTTATGGCAATCGCTACAATTCGCGCAGCCCGGAGCGGGTGGCGGGTGAAATCGAAATGTTGATCCGCCAGTTTGGCGTCCGCCATTTCTGGATGGCCGATGATATCTTCGGACTCAAACCTGGCTGGGTGCAACGCTTTCGCGACCTGATAAAAGCCAAAAACCTGCAATTCGATTACAAAATTCAAAGCCGGGTAGATTTGCTGCTCCAGGAGGATACCATCGATGCGCTGGCCGCTTCCGGGCTTCGCCAGGTGTGGGTAGGCGCTGAAAGCGGCAGCCAGAAAATACTGGATGCCATGGACAAGGGAACCAAAGTGGAAGAAATTGCGGAAGCCACCCGGTTGCTGAAAAGCAAAGGTATTGAAGTGTGTTTTTTTCTGCAGTTCGGTTACCTGGGCGAAACAAAAGAGGATATTGTTGCTACACAGGCAATGGTGAAAAAATTGCAGCCGCACGACATCGGGATTTCCGTTTCTTATCCGTTGCCCGGAACAAAATTTTACGAAAAGGTGAAGTCGATGCTCGGTGATAAACAAAACTGGGAAGTATCGGACGACCTGGCCATGATGTACCCGGCCACTTTTGCACCGGCGTATTACCGGCGGCTGCACCGGCTGGTACACAAACAATTCCGGCTGCAACAAGGTAAAACCGAGTGGTCGCGGTTATTCAAGGGGCAAAAAGCCAACCTGCGCCGCGCTATCCGTACGTTTTACTATGCGCCGGCGGCACTACTGGATAAATGGCGTTTGAATCAACTTGAACAACAACCTGCCACTTCCTATGTCCGGTGAACAAAAATCGTCCCGGGCATTCGATGCCGTTGCGGCTGATTACGACCTGAGTTTTTCCGATACGGCCATTGGTCTGGCGCAGCGGAACCGCGTCTGGTATTTTCTTGGACGGTTACTTCATGACCGGAAAATATCGACTGTACTGGAATGCAATTGCGGTACCGGAGTAGACGCCCGGTGGCTGGCCTCACAAGGCCTGAAAGTAACCGCTACCGACGCATCACCGGAGATGGTATCTATTACGCGCACAAGAACAGAAGGGCTGGACGTTCAAACGGCCGTGTGCACTTTGCAGGGAATTCACCGTGACGTCGTGGTGTCACATTCGGCGCCGTATGATCTGTTGTTTTCAGATTTCGGCGGATTGAATTGCCTTTCTCCAGGCGAAATAAGGCAATGGAACAATGATCTGCGTTCTGTTATGGCACCGGATGCGGGGCTTGCACTGGTAGTGATGAGCCGTTTTTCTTGGTGGGAAACCCTGTATTTTTTATTGAAACGGAAACCTAAAACCGCATTTCGCAGGTGGAGCCGGAAGGCCGTACATGCCCGGCTCGACGCACACACGACGATTCCGACCTGGTATTACGGCCCGCGTGAATTGTCGGCATTGCTGCCCGATTTCCAGGTGAAAAAATGTTACCCGATCGGGTTCTGGCTACCGCCCTCGTACCTCGATCCGTTTTTTCAGCACAAGAAGGCTTGGTTGCACGTTTTGAAATGGCTGGAAAAAAAATCGGCAACCGGGTTGTTAGCGCCGGCTGCCGATCATTATTTTTTATGGCTGGAAAGAAAATCAGCGAAGCAGGCTGAATAATGGATTGCCCAGCCAGGCCACATCGGCTTTCACCAATGCATCCAGGGTCTGGTTGGCTTTGCCGGAAAACTTGCGGATATCGCGTATCACGGCGCAAAAACTTTCCGATTCGGGGCAGTTGTTTTCCACGCCCGCTATTTCGTCGAGCACTTTCAGCATGGGTTCCAGTTCGCGCTTTTTACGGTTGAGGATGATCTGGCGGACGACTACCCACATGTCTTTTTCAGCATAAAAATACTCTTTGCGCTCGCCTGTGCGCAGTTGTTTGTGCACGAGCCCCCAATCCATCAATGCGCGGATGTTCATGTTGGAGTTGCCGCGGGAAATATCCAGTTCGCTCATGACCTGATCGGCTGTCATCGGTTCGGCCGCAATCAGGAGCAGCGCGTGTACCTGAGCCATTGTCCGGTTAATACCCCAGTCGCTGGCCATTTTCCCCCAGGATTCGATGAATTTTTGTTTGCCTTCTTTGATGTCCATATGTATCGGATCAGACGATTTCCGCATTAAATAGCAAATCAACCCATTTTGTTTTCAAAAGTATTTGAAAATTCTGATAAACCATTTAGGAAACCGCGCAGAATTATTTGCTGCGCACCACCGTGTCTCCATTTATAAGGTTGCCGAAAAAGAGGGCATTGGCCAACAGGCGGTTGGTTCCGTACCAAAATGACCTGAAAGCAGGGTCGCCTGAGAATCCAATCAAGCGACCGCTGCCGATACCACCTACTACTACGGCGGCGGCATTTTTGGTCAGCGGCAGAAATTTCGGATGGATATAACCTGCCAACAAAGGTTTTTCGGTAAAAGTGACCGGAGCGGCATAAGAATTGGCCGGCGCTTCCGCGAAAATCGAGTCGCCCAGAAATACAGGCAGCATCGTGCGATCATAACCGTAGCACACCGGGTGCGTGAGATCGAGCAGCGCCTCAAAAATACAGCCGGGCAGGCGCCGCGCGCCGAGGTCTTCCTCCACGCCATCGTACGGGCGGCGCATGTTTTTTTCCGAGGCAGCAGTTTTAAATTCTACTGCAAGAAGATTTTGTTTTGCCAGCCATTTGAGTGCTCCTCCTATGGCTACTACCGTTCCGCCGTTTTGAGTGAACTGGCGAATTTTATCGGGAGAAAGGCTGCCATATGTGCCGTCGGCCATCAGTATTACATTGTATTTCAACAGATTAACATCATCCAGCCGACTAATTTCCACCATTGTAACGGGTATCTGGTACCTGGTATCGAGCAAATGCCAGAGCTCGCCTGCACTTTCGGCTGCTACACCCCGACCAGTCAGCAACAGGATTTTAGGAAGCCGGACGACCATAAAATTGTCGCTTCCCAAATCCGGCCCGCTGGAAGTAAGGCCGTTGGTTATGATAAAAACCGGCAGCAGCGACTGAATGGAATTCATTCTTTTGAGCAAGTCTTCGGGCGACAAGGATTGGCGGTCTGTGGAAATTACCAGGCTGCCTGCCCTGAAAGATCGTCCTTCCGCTTCAAAAGGTTTGGTAGCAACTTTGACCCGAATATTGTCGGCCAGAAGTTTGTACAAGACTTGCGGCACCTCATATCCAACGGCATCGATCGCATAGGCATAGGCTGGTTGCGAAATTTGCGACAGGCCGTAACGGGACGTAAGTGCAATGCCGGAAGCAGGTGCCCAGTTTTTGGGCAGGTCGGATGCCTGCACCTGCGACCACTGCAAACCGAAAGCATCGGGCAGGGTCCAGGCAGAAATATCGTAAAAAATGCTGTCCTGGAAAACGGTTTGCCTGGTAAATATACCCTTGATAAGCCGGTAGTTCGGTTGGTTCAGTGGCACCCAGAAGGCATTTCCGGCCCGATACGTCTGGTCGTTTATCTTCAGGTCTTCTTTCACATTGTGCACTTCAATATGGTGCCGCATCAGTAATTGCAGAAATTCACGGGCAGGCAAATCGCGGCCGGCATCGCTGAAAACATAACCTTTGAGATGATCATGGGCGGATTCGTCCAGCGCAGTTTTGAAAAAATCGCGCTGGTATTCGTTCAATTCCACACGCATGGCCGATACGGCCTGTAGGGTCGACAGGGACGCCAGCACCTGATTGCGGATGGAATATGGAAAAGTGAGCAGTCCGTTCTGCGTTTCCTGCGCGCTGCCCCGGCTACTGGCCTGCTCGAACAGAATACCGATGCTGCCGTTGGCATCCGGATACGTGGAGCCTTTTCCGTAATAGAAATCGTCGAAATTTTCCTGCGTGTAAAAAGGGATGTTTTTTTGAGAAAGTAACCTGGCATGAAATCCGGCGATTTTGGCGGTCAGTTCCTGGTTGCGCGCCGGCGTAATGGGATTTACACGCGAAGGCACACCCGGCTGGAAAAAGAAAGTGGATCCGCTGCCCATTTCGTGGTGGTCGGTCAGCACATTTGGGTGCCATTCCTGAAAAATAGCTACCCTTCCTACACTTTCGGGCTGCTGGGTTACCAGCCAGTCGCGGTTAAGGTCGAACCAGTAGTGGTTATAACGGCCCCGCGGCCAGGGTTCGTTGAATTCGTCGCCTGCCGGATCGGGCGCTGATTGTTTGCTTCGGCGGCTGTTTACCCAGGAGGAAAAACGTTGCATCCCATCGGGATTGAAACACGGATCCAGCAGAATAAGGGTATTCTGAAGCAACTGCTCTATTTCGGGCGACTGCCCGGCCGCCAGGTAATAGGCTACCAGCAAGGCGGCATTGCAACCGCTGGCTTCATTTCCATGAATGGAATAACCCATGTAATTGACCGCAGGCATGTTTATAAGGTCGAGTCCGGCGCTTTCTTTCGGATCGGTCAGTTTTTGCCTTTCCAAGCGAATGGCATCGATCCGGGCATAATTGGAAGGAGCCGTAATAGTCAGGCACAACATGGGTCGTTGCTCATGCGAGCGGCCGTATTCTTTCAAGTGAACGCGATTGCTGGTGCGCGCGAGTTCCTTCATGTAGGCTACCAACTGGTCGTGGCTGGTATGCCATTCTCCGACCTCATAACCCAGGTATTGTGCCGGTGAGGGAACCGAGGGGTCATATGATATGCCAGGAAGGTAATATTGAAGGTCAGGTTTTTCCTGAGCGTAGGAGGTTACGAGGCTGCACAAAAGGAAGCCGAACAAAAAATGAAATTTCATAGGATTCGTATTTGGCGGAAAAATACACGAATCCATTCATCCTGCCATTCCGATTTATGGAACTGCCTAAGCGCACAGGCTCTGTATATGGGAAAAATCCTTTTCTACAGAAAAAAATAAAAAAAATCAGCATATTTTTCGTTAAAAAAATCAACAAAACGCCTTAATGTGGCTACTAATTATGTCAAAAATGATTGATTTTGGGTTAAATAGATTCAAAACAGTTTACTTTCGATAAAATATACAGCTCAACAAAATTGTTTTTTTGTTCTTTCGCACTGGTTTTCTATGCTGCACTTTTGTATCATCAAAGAAAGCAAACGGCGGTGCGGCAAGAGAAAGCGGTGGTCTTTGATACACAGATTTGAAACTTTTCATGAGATTATATACGGGAAACCGACCCGGCGCAAACGAGCGCCGGGTTTTTTTTTGCCCCTACAAATGTTGGGCTTCTCCGAAGCCGGTGGTTATTGTTTATGATGGTCTACAAATGTTGGGCTTCTCCGAAGCCGGTGGTTCTCATTTGTGGATATTTTGGAAGCAGGCACGCTTTTTTAGGAAATAAAAAAGCCTCAAAAAGCTTCGGGGAAAAAAAATGAAAAAAAATTATGATTTTTTTCAAGTCAAAAAAATCAACAAATAGAATCACAATCGTATATGTATTTGTAGCGATTGTATGCGGATACATGTAATTTTCATTATATTTTTAAAAAACACGCTATTTGAGTACCGTTAATACAGGCAATAACAAATCAACAAATTCGTTTTTATGTTCTTTGCATATGGTATGAATGTTTGCACTTTTGTACTGTCAATAAAAGAAAGCGGCGGCGATAGATGAGGAAGCGGTAATTATTGACCCACAGTTTTTGAAACTTTTCATGAGATTATATACGGGAAACCGACCCGGCGCAAACGAGCGCCGGGTTTTTTTTTGCCCCTATGACAAGGGCATCACGGGTGGCATTTTGAGCAGACGGCAACCTGTTTTCATTTTGGATCCACTCGTTTTTATAAAATTTGAATTTTTTTTGATTAAAATAAATATTTTTTAAGGCGTATTTTTTAAACAAATACCCTGAAAAAAGAACAGAAGGTGGGATTAAACAATTCTTTTTCGGCCCTATTCGACTAAAAATACGTATTAAGATAATCTAGAGGCATAGATTGCTTTTCAACAAAAGAGTATTAATGTTCTTTTTTTGCCATGCAACCTGCTGCACTTTTGTATCATCAATAACAAACAAGGGCACACGAACAGAACAAGCGAGCATTTTTCAGCCCTCACAGATTCGAAACTTTTCATGAGATTATATACGGGAAACCGACCCGGCGCAAACGAGCGCCGGGTTTTTTTTTGCCCCTACAAATGGCTACAAATGTTGGGCTTCTCCGAAGCCGGTGGTAACTACTGGTTTTTCTACAAATGTTGGGCTTCTCCGAAGCCGGTGGTAACTACTGGTTTTTCTACAAATGTTGGGCTTCTCCGAAGCCGGCGGTAACTACTGGTTTTTTCTACAAATGTTGGGCTTCTCCGAAGCCGGTGGTCCATTGCCTTTGTTCTTGCCGTTAACTACGACCCCGGATATTTTCTGATTCACCCGCGCCTTTAAAATCTTTGCGCTCAAGTCGTCACCTCGCTCCGTATTCGGGTAGGCAGAGATTGTATTGGAAGGGCATTCGGATTGTTTAGCCATCCCGACCGGCCAGACTTATTACGCCCTGCTTCCAAAAATTTCAAAAAAATCACGTGTCAGAATTTTTTTTTCAATAAAAAGCACTTGTTTTTTATATAAAAAAATCAACAAAACAGCGTGTTAGAAGATGAAATTATTGCGAAAAAGCGCCCAGTAACTATTTAAATAAAATATTTAGCGTTAAAAAGGCGGCTTTTCAGTAGTTCTGTCGAAAACCTTTCGCTCAACAAAATTGTTTTTTTGTTCTTTGCTACTGGTATTCCATGCTGCACTTTTGTATCATCAAAGAAAGCGAACGGCGGAGCAGCAAGAGAAAGCGGTGATCTTTGATACACAGATTCGAAACTTTTCATGAGATTATATACGGGAAACCGACCCGGCGCAAACGAGCGCCGGGTTTTTTTTTGCCCCTACAAATGTTGGGCTTCTCCGAAGCCATTTCGCATTATTATTCAAAATGCTGGTCTGTTGCGAAACACCAAACACGCTTATTTGCGCTGCTTCCGAAAATCTGCGATGGAAAACTGAATCTGGGAATAGGAAAATTTATGCTCGAAGTGTTCGAAAATTTCCTTCAACTGGTATGGTTCGCTGAAAAGGGCCAGAGCGCCCTGAATCAGATCCATTTGTTCGGGCTGCACCCACTTGCGGATATCCAGCAGTTCGCCGCGCTCGTACATGATGGCCAGGTGGCCGGTAACCGTGACCGGGCTCATGCTGCGTTTTTCCGCAATCGCTTCCACGGAATTCCCCTGTTTGAATAATTCCCAGGTCTGTAGGTAACTGCTGCCCGTCATCGCTGCGCCTTCGCCTGATTTTTCGAGCACAAAACTGCGGATTGCATGCATGAACGCATCTCCATACAAATGTAACTTGCGTTCGCCTACACCTGATATCCGCATCATATCGGCATCCGTCAGCGGGCGTTTTTCCGACATTTCTGCCAGGGTGGCGTCGCTGAAAATGAGGTACGGCGGCATACCCTGCTGTTGGGCGATGCTGCGGCGGAGCGTGACGAGGGCTTCGAACAATTCGTCGCGGAATACCTGCGACTTGTTCTTTTCCACAAATTTCACGTGTTTCTCTTCTGCGGCGGCCTTTACCTGCGGAAGCGCCAGCGTCACTTTTTTATTTTCAAACAGGACTTTTTTGCCGGCCTCGGTGACGCGCAGGCGGCTGAAGTCGTCGTAGGCGATTTCGACAAGCCCCTGGTGCAACATTTGGGAAATGAGAAACATCCAGTTGTCGGGGCTGTATTCCTTGCCTGCGCCCCAGGTTTTGATCTGGTCGTACTGGTGTTCGAGAATTTCCTGGCGTCGGCTGCCGCGCAAAATGTCTATGAGCAGTTGCATGCCCACTTTTTCTTGTACCCTTACGATGGCCGACAAGGCTTTTTGAGCAGTTACCGTGCCGTCGAAGCGGCGTGGCGGATTCTGGCACACATCGCAGTTGCCGCATTTACCGTCATAGGGCTCGCCGAAATAATTGAGCACGGTTTGCCGCCTGCAAACGGGCGCTTCCGCAAACTGGAACACCCGCTCCAGTTTGGCGATCTTGAGTTCCTTTTGTTCTGTGCTTCCCTCACTTTTTTCAAACATTTCGCGGTATGCCTGCACGTCGCTGTAACTAAAAAACAACAAGGCGGTAGAAGGCAGTCCATCGCGGCCTGCGCGGCCGATTTCCTGGTAGTAAGATTCCAGGTTGCGCGGCAGGTTGTAATGGATCACAAAACGCACGTTGCTTTTATCGATGCCCATACCGAAAGCGATGGTAGCGCAGATAATGGGCGTTTTGTCGTTGATAAAATCTTCCTGTACCTGGCTGCGCTGTTTGGCAGGCACTTCTGCGTGGTAAAATCCCGTTTTGAAACCCTTGGCGTTGAGTTTATCTGACAGTTCTTCACAACTTTTCCTTGAAAGGCAGTAAATGATGCCTGATTGCCTGGGGTATAGTTTCAGAAATTCGATGATCTGTTCGAGCCGCCGCTGCCCCGGGCGTACCTGCAGGCTGATATTGGGCCGGTCGAAAGAAGAAATAAAAACCTGCGGATTCCGGAGGTTCAACTGCGTAGTGATGTCCTTGCGCGTGAGTTTATCGGCCGTAGCCGTCAGCGCCAGGAGCGGTACTTTTGGGAACTGGTCTTTCAAAAAACGCAACTGCGTGTACTCCGGTCTGAAATCATGCCCCCAGGCAGAAATACAATGCGCCTCATCGATGGCGAACAGGCTGATTTTCAGGCGTTTTAATAAAGGCTGGAAGTTTTGCGACACCAGTTTTTCCGGACTTACATACAGTAGTTTGATATAGCCTGCCAGCAGAGCGTCTTCCACATTTCTCGTTTGTTCCGCATCGAGCGAACTATTCAGAAATGCAGCGGGCACACCGTTGGCGCTCAGCCCTTCCACCTGGTCTTTCATGAGCGCGATCAGTGGGCTTAGCACAATGGCAGTACCGTCGAGCGTAATGGCAGGCACCTGGTAACAAACGCTTTTGCCACCGCCGGTAGGCATCAGCACCAGCGTATCGCGCCCTTCGTACACGGCGCTGATAATTTCGGCCTGTAGAGGGCGAAAGGCATCGTAACCGAAATACTGTTTGAGTGCGGACCGGGCTTTTGTGAGCGACATTTCGTGGTTATTTATTTTTGCAGCGACTCAAGCCGGCTTTGGCCTGGGCGTGCAAACTATTGGCATATTCGGAGGGGTGCATGTCCAGGCAACGCTGAAATGCATTGCGGGCACTCTGGAAATCGCGTTTTTCCTCATAGATCAGGCCGATTTGCAAGGCGGCGTTGCAGGCGAAGTACCAGGGTTCGGAAGCGCCGGAATCGATCGTTTGCCGGTAATATCCGATGGCTTCCGGCGACCGGTTCATTTTATGGGTAATACGCCCGATCCGGTAGGTGTATTCCAGCAGGCGTTTCCGGTCGGATTGGTAGTCGGATGCGGCGGGTTTCAGCAAATCGTAGGCGCGCTGGTAATAGCCGCCGTCGAACAGCAAACGGGCCTTGATGAGGCGCACATCCGGCGCATCATTGACTTTGGCTTCTTCCAGTGCCGCTTTGTCGGGCTCGGAATTGCTGGCGCCCGCTTGTCTGACCAGAGCGATATTTTGCCGGTAAGCATTTTGATTTCCCTGCACGAGGTGATACCAGGCCAGTTTTTGGTAACACTCTTTAATACCGTTGATGCCTTTGTATTGTTGTAAAAATATTTCGAGCGACTGGTTGGCGTCGCTGTCGAGCCGCCGCAATTTTGCCACGCCGAGCATATAATAGCGGTGGTTCAGATCAAAATACATACTTCCACCGGGGAAATTTTGCAGCATTTTAATCGCTTCGTCGTTGTGTTCGGAGCGCATAGCCACGGTAGCGAAGGCATAATTCGCGAGGGGGTTGGTTTTCGGATTCAGTTTGCTGTTTTTGATGGTTTCCCAGGCGAGGGCGGGTTTGTTGTTGAGGTAAAGTTGCAAAAAGGCGTAGGTCACCACAGCCTCATCTTCAAAAACAAATTCGTGCTGTTTTGAATACGCAAGTACCTCTTCCAGTTCTTTCAGGCCCTGTTCGGTTGTGCCACTCATGCCGCCAAAACTGCGGGCTACCCATTTGTAATCGTCGGGCAGGTTGCCGACCATGGCGTGCAGCAGGCCTAGGCTTTTTTTATTGGCAATGAAATCGGGGTATTTTTTCTGGTTTTGTTCGAGCAAGGCGTAAGCCTGTTTCACGTCGCTGGCGCCGCTCATATAGTCGCTGAAACGGATGCGCAGTATGGCCCATTGCAGCCTGATTTCTGCCTGCGTGTACAAGTAATAAGGCGAACGGCGGTCGCCGCGCGAGATTTTGTCGAGCCTTTTATCCATGTTTTTGGAGAGGCTGCGGTATTCGCTTTCTACATCGTTGGCAAAAATGGTGACGAAATCGATATAGTTTTCCAGGTAAACGGCCATCAGATTGTCGGGCTCGTCGCGTTTCATTTTGTCCAGCGTGGCCCGGGCTTCGGTCAGCCGCAGGCTCAGGGCATTTTGATAGGCCGATTTGGCGGAGGGCGTAAAATCGAAGTATTTTCCTGCGTGCAGGACGTTGTTTTGGGCTAACAGGAATAAGGCAAGGAACGGGAGTACTTTTTTCATGCTTGACAGGAAGGTTGATTAAAAACGGCGCTGAGGGGTAGATGTTCCCGCAGCGCCGTTGTGAAATTTGAAAGAGGTATTTGAGGATAGGAGTATTTGAATATTTGAG
>Ga0209717_1001433_pt1 | contig 25778 bp, 28 predicted proteins | sample AD_UKC048_MetaG_FD_184418 | JGI IMG/M metagenome (GOLD analysis project Ga0209717, IMG submission 184418) | Active sludge microbial communities of municipal wastewater-treating anaerobic digesters from USA - AD_UKC048_MetaG (SPAdes) (version 2) | ecosystem: Engineered > Bioreactor > Anaerobic >... | reverse complement strand
GAAGTTGAGGCGCGAGTGGGATTTGAACCCACGAACGAAGGTTTTGCAGACCTCGCCATTGGACCACTCTGGTATCGCGCCGATAAAATTGTTAAATATCAACACTCGTATTCTAATAGATTTTTATTTGAAAGGAAGGGAAGGTTTGAGCTTGAGGCATTGAATGTTAGAATACGCCTTATGAATCCTTTAAAATTCTTTATTCAAATCTATGGTTGCCAAGCCAATAAAAGTGATGCAGAACGTTTGACTGCCATGTATATCGATAATGGTTATGTCGAGGCAGAAAATTGGCAAGACTGTGACGAATTAATTTTAGTAACTTGTAGTGTTAGAGAAAGAGCAGAGGATCGAGTTCGTGCTTTCTTACTTAAGGTCATGAGTTATTACCAAGAAGAAGAAAAACAAGTCCCCAAAGTAGTTTTTTCTGGTTGCATGTTGCACCACGGAGTTGAACGTTTGCGTAAAATGTTACCGATGGTTGATGAATTCATGCCAACTAACAAAATGGCTTTTGCTAAAAGAGCAGTGCGCAAAGATAAAAAACATGCTTTTGTGCCAATCTCGACCGGTTGCAATTCTTTTTGTACTTATTGCATCGTCCCTTTTGCCCGTGGTCGCGAAGCTTCTCGTAGTTTTGAAGATATTATGGAAGAGGTTGAAGGATTGGTCAAAGACGGCTACAGCGAAATTACTTTAATTGGTCAAAATGTGAACTCTTGGGGTTTAGAAAAAATCGGCGTCAGCGCTCGTAAAATGATGTTACATGGTGATCTCAGAAGAGAAGACTTGCCTAGCAACCAATCACAATATTTAAGTGTCAAAGGCACTCCACCTTTTGTTAAATTGTTGCAAGCCATTGGCCAATTTGAAACCATCAAAATGATTCGTTTCTTAAGTAGCAATCCATGGGATTTTCACGATGAATTAATTGATGAAATTGCCCGTAATCCAAAAATTGATCGTTTCATCCATCTTCCAGTTCAGTCGGGTAGTAACAGTGTTTTACACCGCATGAATCGTGGCTATACCCGCGAAGACTATTTATTGGTGGTCAAAAAATTGCGTCAAAAAGTTAGTGATTTAGTACTTGGCACCGACATCATCGTGGGCTTTCCTGGTGAAACAAATGAAGAGTTTGAAGACACGGTTAAACTTGCCAAAGAAGTTGGCTGGCATGTTGGGTTCGTGAACATCTATTCGCCACGACCTGGAACCGTAGCTGACAAACTGTACAAAGATGATGTGCCATATAAAATTAAAAAAGAACGCTGGGATATTTTAGACGAGATAATCAACAAAAAACATTTAAAAGAGAGACCAAAGGTCGTTTAGAATAAGACTGATATTTAGCAGAACAAGTGAAACTCTGCTAATCTGGACTCTAGAAATTTTTGACTGATACATCAAGCTTAAATTTGAAGAAAATAAACATGTCAAACAATATCAAAGAAAATCAAATTATATCAATAGTGGGTGCTACTGCCACCGGTAAAACTGCCACTGCTTTTACTTTGGCAGAAAAGCTTTTGTCTCTCAAATTAGTTAAGGCCGTACATCTACTTTCCGCAGACTCTAGACAAGTTTATCGCGGTCTAGAAAATCTAACCGGAGCTGATTTACCACATGATTTTTTGGACTCTAAAAACAGTCGTTTTAGTTATCAGTTTTTCACCAACCCAAGCAAAAATATTTTTCTCCACGGCGTCTCTGTTATTACCACAGACGAAGAGTGGTCGGTAGCTCATTTTCAAAAACTTTTTACTGAAATTAAATCGCAACTAAGAGATGAAGAAATTCTTGTAGTGGTGGGCGGGACTGGTTTTTACCAACAGCAACTTATCAGTACGGCTGAAACCATTAACGTTCCTCAAAATTTAAACTTGCGCGAAAAACTAGCCAAACTCAGTGTGACAGAATTGCAAAAACAGCTCAAAAATTTAGACAAAGAAAAATTGGAAAGCATGAACAATTCCGACTTAAATAATCCACGTCGTTTAGTGAGAGCAATTGAAATTGCTCTATATAAAACACAACAGCCTACCATTACTAAACCCGTTGCTTTACCAAACAGCAAAATTTTCTATTTAGAACTCCCAAAAGCAATTCGTGAAGAAAAAATTAAACAAAGAGTTGTTGACCGCTTTGCTTTAGCTAAAAAAGAAGTGGAAGAGCAATTACGGAATAAAAAAATCAACGCTTTGGCAAGTACCTGCACAGGCTTTGCGGAATTAAAAGAGTTTATAAACGGAAAAATCGATCGCCAAGCTTGTTTAGCAAAATGGCAACTAGCAGAAATCCAATATGCGAAGAGGCAAGACACGTGGTGGAAAAAACGTAGTGGTTTGATTAGGCTTGACGCAGAAAAAAGCAAAACGATCACTGACAAAATTCTGCACACCTGTTATATTTAGAACTATGTCAGATACATCATCAAAACAAGAACTTACTGTTAAAATTTCGCCTTCAATTGTGATTTTTACTTTTTTGTTTATCGCTGGAATTTGGTTGGCCATGCAAATCAAGGCAATTATTTTCATGACTTTTATCGCCTATATTATTAGTGTCGGACTTAACAAGGGTATTGATAAATTAGAAAAGAAATTTAAACTACCCAGACTTTTTGGGGTTTTAATTATTTATGTACTATTTATTGCACTTTTATCTATTTTTGTATCTTTTATTTTTCCACCATTAATCAAAGAGTTATCAATTTTTCTAACCAGCATTCAATTACCAGCAGTTTTTCAAGATGAATTTAAAAACTTTGAGGTTAATTTTGGCAGTATCAAAGGTCTGCTCGATACCTTTGGCACCTCTATTACCACAGCTTTCACTATTATTGGCTCTACATTTTCTGGCGCTTTTGTGGCCATCACTACTATGGTTATTTCTCTATATTTCTCTCTAGAAAAACCAAAAATTATTGATGGCTTGGCTGGATTCTTTAGTAAGAGTAGAGCAGAAGAAATCAAAGAATTTTTTAATGAAGTAGATAATCAATTAGGTAATTGGATCAGAGGGGAAATGATTCTCATGACCGTAATTGGATTAATGACCTTCTTGGGTCTCATTATTCTTAAAGTGCCTTATGCTTTACCTCTAGCAATTATTGCTGGCCTTTTAGAGATTGTTCCAAATATTGGGCCCATTTTTTCTGCCATTCCAGCCATAGCAGTTGCTTTCTTGACTTTCGGCTGGCCAGTAGCCATTGCTGTAACCATACTTTATTTAGTCGTACAACAATTAGAAAACAACTTAATTGTGCCAAAAATCATGAGAACTAGTGTTAATATCAATCCATTAGTTTCCATTCTTGGCATTTTAATTGGTGCTAAACTCTTTGGCGTAGTTGGAGCGTTATTAGCAGTTCCAATTTTCATTGTTTTACGTACTGTTTTCATCACCTGGAAAAAATATATTCAATAAATTTATTAATCATCTGGTAGTAGTACCTAGAAAGATTGTTTTTATGTTATTAAATAAAGAAACTCTAACAGGTCAAGAAAAAAATAATGAGCCAAAAGTGGCTAAAATCGAAACAGAGACAAAAGTTCATGATCCAGAATTAGTTAAAAAACAAATTCAAGATATTATTAAACAACTTAACGAAGAAATTGGCCAAGAAGTTTATAAAATTTCTGGTGAACGAAAAGTAGATGACGCTTATGGTATCGGAACCGTATTAATTTTCCTCCAATATCTAGGACGCAATCTTTCTCCTTTAGAAATTTGTATTTCTGCCAATAAAGACGGTTTAGTCAAAGGAATTAATCCAGATCCAGAAACTGTTAAAGTTTTAATTCAAGCTTCTACCATTCAACTCAAGGCCGGATTATCAAAACATGGTGAATTAATAGAGAAAAACGGAAATTATTAAAAATATATCTGGAGCGAGAGACGGGATTCGAACCCGCGACCTTTTCCTTGGCAAGGAAACATTCTAGCCACTGAACTACTCTCGCTTGTTAATTTAACCTAGAGGGCCTTATAATTCCCATATGTCTAACTACGGAGAATTTCAAAATCAAAGCAATAAAGTATTTGCGAAATCAGCTGAAAAAATAGCTACCAAAGCAGTGCTTATAGGAGCTGATATTTTCAAAGCTGTGTTTAATTTTATTAAACAAATGCTTTTTTCTTTTCTAGGTAAATAAACTTTTAAAGAACTGTGCCAAGCCTTGGAATCGAACCAAGATCCCATGTTTTTCAGACATGTGCCGTGACCGACTTGGCTAGCTTGGCGTTTACAAACGCTTTTATATTTTAACTAATTTATCAAAAATTACCAGGTGGGCAATACAGGGCTCGAACCTGTGACCTCATCGATGTAAACGATGCGCTCTAACCAACTGAGCTAATTGCCCTTTTTCGTTTGTTAAAAAAGCGTGCCCGAGAGAGGACTTGAACCTCCATGGATTACTCCACAGCCACCTCAAGACTGCGCGTCTACCATTTCGCCACCCGGGCTTCAATTTACAAAGGCCTATTATATGCGATAAAGCCTGTGCCGAGAAGAGGACTTGAACCTCCATGGATTGCTCCACACACTCCTGAAGCGTGCGCGTCTACCATTCCGCCATCTCGGCTGATAAAGGCGATTATACTATATTCTGAACTATGTCTTTTTACAAAGCAAAAAATTAATAAAACCAATATTTTAATTTTAGAATTTGATCATAAAAACAGAAAAGAGAAAATTAATGCAATAGGACGTATAATATACAAAGCAAAGCTTCAATAAGATTAAAAACGCACCTGTGGCCTAATGGATAGGGCACCAGTCTTCGGAACTGGGTTTGTGGAGGTTCGACCCCTCTCAGGTGCACATTAAATCAAACTTCTTTGGTATAATATTGAATGTTTAAAACCAGGGTCAGTAGCTCAGTCGGTTAGAGCACCTGCCTCTTAAGCAGGGTGTCGTGGGTTCGAGTCCCACCTGACTCACTTTTTTTATTCTTCAAACTCACTAAATAACACCCCTTCTTGCATTTTTTTCAAAGCAAATTTTATGTAAGGAATAATATTTTCTGGTAGTTGCCAAAGTTTAAACCATTTGAGTTCAGAACATTTTTCAATTTCTCCAATTTTAATCAAACCTTTCCAATCTTTAATCAGAAAAAAATAATCAATTCTTTCTTCGTTACCACTAACGCGATGCATCACATGAATTGGTTGATGAGTTTTTTTAATTTCAACGTCAACTTCTTCTTTAATTTCTCTTTGCATGGCTTTCCAAATGCTTTCGCCACCATCTACGTGGCCAGCTGGCACGCTGTAATGACCATCCATATAACCGGTATTGGCACGTTTTAAGAGTAAGATTTGCTCATCTTTGATGAAAAAGGCATGAGCCGCTACTAAAAAAGTAAAGCGTTTGTGAACATTGATTGACGACATTACTTAAATTATACCTTGATAAAATAAATTTGTATTGATTTGAGGTAAAAAATAATGTAAAGTCAAAATTAATCTTGCATGTTAAATGAACAAATAGCAATTCCCGAAAAAGAAACTGATTTAAAAGATACTGTTGTAATCATAGAAGATTCAGCTTCTTGTGCTTACAGACACGAGCGAAATTTATCAAAAAATGGATTTCAAACAAAAATTTTTAGAGATTTAGAACAATTTTCAGTGTTCATTGCTAAACCAGAAAATATCAAAAAAATCAAAGCCATCATTACTGACGGTTTAGAAGGGGATTGGGTAGGAGTAGTTGAAATTGCACAAGCAAATCATGTGCAAAACATCTGGTTAATTTCTGGTAATCAGGAATTTATAAATAGAGGAAAAAACATTCCAGGAGTAACTGCGCTTAGTAAGGGTGAATTAGAAAACAATTTAGAAACTTATCAAAAAATTGTTAAATGAATGTAGAAGTCTTACACTACTTTCATGTTTCGTGTTAAAATTTCAGCATTATGAGTATTGAGAGAAAAATTGATCTTGGTCCAGAGTTAGAGGCCAAACTAAAAGAAACCGATAAAAGTGAAAACGATAAAAAAGTGGAAAAAGTACGCGGAGCTTGTGCGGCTAGTAAAAAAGAACGCAGAAAATGCCCAGTAGTAACTCCTAGTTATGAAAGATGTCATGAATGCCCTTTCTGTGGATTTGAAGAAGGAGATATCAATCTTGGACAAGAGGGATTAAGAGGTGGTATAGAAACAAGTCGAGATTCAGCCGCTTGGCGTAAAAATAAACTTATTCACGGCATTCCTCACGGTGATGACTAAACCCTGATATAATAATATTATGAACATCATATCTGGTTCTTCTAACTTAGAATTAGTTACATCAATTACACAAACTCTTAATCAAAAATTTCCTACGCAAAATAGCCAGTTAATTCAGGTGGAAATTACTAAATTTCCCAATGACGAAAAAAAAGTTTGGATCAAAGATGAGTATAAGGTGAGAGGCCAAAAAATTTGTCTTGTGCAATCTTTTTCCAAGCCAGTAGATGAAAATATTATTGAAACTCTATTAATCATTGATGCTTTAGAAAGATTAGGGGCAAGAGAAGTTTCTTTAATTATTCCTTGGATGGGCTATTCGCTTCAAGACAAGGTTTTTCGTGATGGAGAAGCTATTGCCGCCAAAGTTATCGCCGACATGATTTCTAATAGTTTTGTAAGTCGAGTGTTTTTATTAGATTTACATAATCCAAGTATTCCAGGATTTTTCTCTGTTCCTACTTATCATTTATCTGCTAGCAATCTTTTTATTGATTATTTGAAAACTAATAACTATTTAAATAATGCAGTTGTAGTTAGTCCAGATTTCGGTGGTCTAAAAAAATCTCGCATTTTAGCTAAACAGTTAGACTTACCTTTACTTAATGTTGATAAAAGTCGTGATCTCAAAACTGGGATTGTCACTGCCCATGCTTTGCATGGAGGAGAAATTGCTGGTAAAAATGCCATTCTTTTTGATGACGTCATTGTTTCTGGGAGTACTGCTGCTAAAACTGCTTCTTTACTTAAAAAAGAAGGTGCTCTCAAAGTAATTTTCACTGCTACTCATGGTATTTTTTGTAATGATGGCATCAATACCATGATTCAAAGTGAGATTGATCACGTGGTGATTAGTAATTCCATCACTCAAACAGAAAAAGTAAACAAAATAAAGCAAATTGATTTATCAAGCCTTTTTGTCAATGCTTTAATTGATTGGATTTAAAATTATGAAATTATCTAAATTAGCTTTTAAAGTCAGTAAAGTTGCTCCAGCCAATGCAGACACCATTAATCATAAATTATTGGTTCAGGCAGGCTACGTACGTCAATTAATGGCTGGTGTATATACCTATACACCACTTGGTTTAAGAGTTTTACGCAATATTGAAAATATCGTACGTCAAGAAATGGATGCCATTGGTGGTCAAGAAATTTTAATGCCAGCTTTGCATCCCAAAGCTAATTGGCTTACTACTGGTGGTTGGGACAAAATTGATGTACTTTTTAAATTAAAAAGTCGTACTGATAAAGACTACGCTCTTGGTCAAAGTCATGAAGAAATCGTTACTCCGTTGGCAAAAGAAATTATTAACTCTTATAAAGATTTGCCTTTAGCTCTTTATCAAATTCAGTGGAAATACCGCGACGAACTACGTTCTAAGTCTGGCATTATGAGAGGTAGAGAATTTTTCATGAAAGACATGTACAGTTTTCATGAAAATCAAGAAGATTTCGAAAAGTTTTATACAACAGTTAAGGAAGCTTATCTGAGAATTTTTAAACACTTAGGCTTAGATGCTAAAGTCACTGAAGCTTCAGGTGGTAGCTTTACCGATAAGATTTCTTACGAATTTATGGTGCTTACCGACGCCGGCGAAGATGATATTTTTTACTGTGATAATTGTGATTATTGTATCAATCAAGAAATTGCCAAAGTCAAAGAAGGCGATGCCTGTCCTAAATGTGGAGCTAAATTAAAATTAGCACGCGCTGCTGAAGTCGGCAATGTTTTCGATCTTGGCCAAAAATTCAGCAAAGATTTTGAATTGAGTTTTGTTAATCAAAGTGGAGAGAAAAAATATCCAGTGATGGGTTGTTATGGTATCGGCATTAGTCGCTGTATGGGCGTTATTGTCGAAAAGTATCATGATGAACAAGGCATCATTTGGCCGAGCAACGTCACACCATTTAAAGTGCATCTAATTGGTTTAAACGAAGCAGAAGAATACGCCAATCATGTTTACCAGACCTTACAAGAAAATGGCATAGAAGTTTTGTTTGACGATCGCATTCAATCATCAGCCGGTAGTAAATTTGCCGGAGCAGATCTAATTGGTTTGCCAATTAGATTGGTTATTTCTCCCCGAAATGGAGAAAAAATTGAATGGAAAGCACGTAATCAAGAACAGACTGAAATACTTGATTTGACAACTGTTTTAGAGCGTTTAAAAAAATAATTCAATCAAAAAATGGCAAAAATCATTCTAAGTAAACATGCTTTAGAAAGAGCTAAATCTAGAAAAATTGCATTATCTGCAGTTGAAAAAATTATCCTTAATCCAGATCAAACTTTCAATTTAAAAGATGGTAAATTTAAGTTCATTAAAAATTTAGACAATCGCCATTATCAAGTTGTGGCTGCTCACATAAAAAAAGAAAATAAATGGTTAGTCATTTCTGTTTGGGTGAGAGGAGAAAATGATCGGGTGCCATTCGCGTGGACTTTAATCACCGCTCCTTTTCGCTTAACATGGTGGTTAATCAAAAAATTAATTAAATTGATTTTGTTCATTATTGCAAAAATTGCAGGAAAAAATAGACCTATATTATAATATAACTGTAATCATGAGCAAATATTATATACCCAATCATCAAGCTTTTTTGCTTCTGTATTTTTCTATAAAGAAATATATATTACTACATATATCCCGGTGAGGGGTTCCACTAAAACCAAGCAAACATAGCTGGTTTTGGTGGACGTTGTTTAAGTCTTTTTCCCATTTTTCTAGAAAATTAATTTAATGAGCAGTCTGATCTGACTAATGTTAGAATAAGCTTATGAATTCATTTGCGCGCAAACTCATTGTCACTCATCACGCTCCAGATCTTGATGCTATTTCTTCTGTTTGGTTATTAAAACGTTTTGATGGCCAAAGATATGCCAATGCCAAAGTTGCTTTTGTTAATCCAGGTGACACCATCTCATTAGAAGAAGCAGAAAAAGAATTTAATTGTCAATTACACGAAATTACTCATGTTGATACTGGGCTGGGAGAATTTGATCATCACCAAACAGAAAAAGCTAGTCGAGAAATTTGTGCGGCTACCTTAGTCTTTGATTACTTAAAACAAATTAGACCAGAAATTACAAATGATCTAGCCTTGATAGAAATGATTAAAATTATTGTGGACGTTGATCATTTTGGAGAAATTTATTGGCCAGAGGCTAAAGAAAATCGTTTTGTTTTTACCTTGCACGAATTAATTCATGGTCATGAATCCATTGAACCTCACGATGATGATTCACAATTACATTTTGGCATGAAAGCTCTTGATTGCGCCTATGCAGAAATGACCAATCGACTCAAGGCCGAAGAAATTATTAGTAATAAAGGCATTGAATTTTCAATTAAAGAAGGAAAGTGTTTGGGTTTAGAAACTCAAAATGACGAAAGTATTAAACTAGCTCAAGTTAAAGGTTACGTTTTGGCAGTTCGCAAAGACTCTGAGTTTGGTCATTTAAGAATCAAGGTGCGTCCTGATGCACAATTAGATTTAGAAAAACTTTATCGAGCCATCGTAGAAATTGATCCTAAAGCTACTTGGTTTTATCACGCCAGTGGCAAAATGTTATTAAATGGATCCATTAAACATCGTAATCAAATTGCCAGTTCTTTGAGTTTAAAAAGTGTAATCCGTCTTATTGAAAAATTATATAATTAATAAATATGTCAGATTCAATTTTTAGCAAAATCATTAATAGAGAAATTCCTTCAAATATTTTGTTTGAGGACCAAGAATTTATTGTGATTAAAGACATTCATCCCAAAGCTCCAATACACGTTTTAATTATTCCTAAAAAAGCATACCAAACTTTAGAAGAAGTAGCTTTTGACGATGATATTTTTTATGCCAAATTATTAAAGTTAGCTCGTCAAATGGCTAAAAAATTTAATATTACAGATAACTACAAATTATTTATGAACGTCGGCAACAAAGTTCAAGATGTCCCTCACTTACATTTACACTTGATGGGCGGTTGGGAACAAAAGAAATCAGCTTTATTTAGCGAATAGTATAACCCACACCTTTGATGGTTTTAATAAAATTTTTGCCTATTTTTTTACGCAAATGAGCTATGGTGGTGGCAATGGTATTGCCCATTAGAACTTGATCTTCTTGCCAAATTTTTTCAGCTAAAGTTGCTTTGCTAAAAATTTGTTTAGAATTAGATAAAAATAATTCCAAGAGCGCATATTCTTTGCGATTTAATTGAATTTCTTTATCATTAACAAAAACCTGACGAGTAAATTGATCTAATGTTAAATTAATGTTTGTAAGTTTTTTCCAATTTTGATGAGTTTTTTGAAATAGAAATTTTACTTTGCTCATTAATTCTAAAATATGAAAAGGCTTAACCAAATAATCCATTCCTCGTTGTAAACAAATAATTTTTTGTTCAATTGTTAACTCTGTGGTTAATAATAATGTTGATAAATGAGAATAATGATCAAGTTGATAATTTTCATCATCAATAAAGTCTGCATTTGTAATTAAAAGATCATAATTCTTAGTATCAAGAAAAAAACGCGCTGTTTGAGCATTATTAGCTTGATCAACTGCATGCAACCGACTTAAATGATTATTAATTAATTTGGCTAAAGCGGAATTATCTTCTATCAATAAAATTCGCACTTGAGCAGTCTAACAAAAAGAGAGCTTTCAAACAAGACTTTTGTAAGATATAATCGCTTATCTTAATAGTTAAAAATAGGAAGGGAGGTGATTCTTTCTGCCAATCGTTATTAAAGCTAAAAAAAACCAGTCAACTGGAGATTTAATTAGACAATTTAAAAAAGCCGTCGCTGCTACTGGTGTCGTGCAGATTGTTAAGGATCGTAGATACTTTCAAAAACCTTCCAAAATTAAGTCTATTAAAACTGCTGAACATAGTCGTTTAAAAAAGAGAGCTCATTCTCTCAAGAAAACTAAAAATATTTCGCCAATTGCTATTGCGAAAATTAGAGCCAGACTTGGTTCATAAGTTTTTTATTTGAAATTTAAAAACCCGCTTCTAAAAAGCGGGTTTTTTGTTTATTTTTAATATAAATCTGTTTAAAGCTTTTTTGCCTTAATCTTCGCCTTGATCACAAAATCCCACTGATCACCATCGCTGGTGTCAAAACTGGTGGAATTAGTCAAAGCGTGATAATTCACCAAATGATTGCTGAGGGTTTCTTCCAATTCTTTTTTCTGTTGATTGAGTTCTGCTACATCAATCTTAAGGGAAGTGGATTGAGGATCATTTTGTAATTGCACACGACGTTCTTTCATAGCCTGAGTGTGTCTATCCACTTCTTCTTTGGCTTCAGTTAGTTGAATATCATTATCAAAAACACTCTTTAAACTTTGGCGTTTTTCTTTTAATTCGCCGTCAATTCTAGTAAGTTCGCGCGCATGTTTTTCAATCAAATTTTGTAATGAAGTCAAAGTTTCAGCTAATTCATTAGATTGTTTCAACTCATCATCAGCATCTCCAGTTTCACTAGATTTACTAGCTTGACTAAGCGCATCCAAAGCCAATTCGTCACTGGCACTAATTTGTTTTTGATCATCTGACATAAAATCTACCTTTCAGATCACAGATTAACAAAATTTCGCGGTATAATAAAGGGGAAGAATGTGGCAAGGACAATGGATCTTGGTTTACCAAGATAGGAAAGTCCGGACAACCGAGTAGAGGGTGCCTGGTGAAAACCAGGGATTATTGAGTAAGAATAGCAATATTAACTGCTCTATAAGCCAGTCTAGAGCAACAGAGACGAGCCGAGTAGCGTCGGATGAAACGATCAAGCTTTTGGATATTTTGCGCAAGTAAAATGGCAATCCTCCCCGTTGCGAGTCACGATCTTGACCCTAATGGTACTACTCCCTCATGGTCATAATGTTGACGCATTAGATAAATCATTGTCGAGAAACAGAATCCGGCTTACTAAGCCACATTCTTCATTTTTTTAATCAGCCAACATCGAACCGATAATAAATTAAATAAAAAAATCTCGATAACCAAAGGCTTCCAAAATATCTTCTTTCTGAATAGTTTGTTTTTGACCAAGATCAGCAATCGTTCTAGCAACTTTAATAAGTTTGAAGTATCCACGAGTAGAGAGTTTCTTGTAATTGGCCATTAAATCAAGCATTTTCTTGGCTTCTGTTTCAATTTGACACAAGGTAAAAACTGCTTGTGAATCCAAATCTGCATTACTACTATAAGGTGTATTTAAGTAGCGTTTTTGCTGTAAATTAACCGCTTCCATGACTCTTTTCTTAATTGAGCTAGAATTTTCTGTTTGCTTAGTCGCCAGAACGGATATTTCTACAGCTTCAATTCTTAACATCAGATCAATTCTGTCCAAAATTGGACCAGAAAATCTGGCTTGGTAACGCTTTAAATCATGCGGGGTACAACGACAAGTTTGTTGGCTACCGGCAAAACCACAGGGACAGGGATTACTAGCTGCCACTAAACTAAAATTGGCTGGGTAAATGCATCTTTGTTTGCCACCACTAATTTCGATTACTCCAGTTTCAAGCGGCTGGCGCAACATTTCAATTAATTGGTGTTTAAATTCGGCAAATTCATCCAAAAACAAAATGCCTCGATGAGCCAAGCTAATTTCTCCTGGAGTTTGATAAAATCCACCACCAATTAAAGCTGTTTTAGAAATACTCTGATGAGGTGAACGAAAAGGACGATGCGCTAATAAAGAATTTTTAAGTAAGCCACATAAAGAATAAATGCGATTAATTTCTAAAAACTCCTCTTCGTTTAAATCCGGCAAAATCGATAATAAAGCTTGTGCCAACAAGCTTTTGCCAGATCCTGGCGAACCAAACATTAATAAATTATGACGACCGGTAGCAACAATTTCTAAAGCCTTTTTCGCCTGATTTTGACCAAAAATATGGGCAAAATCGATTTGTTGATTTGACTCTGAAGAAACTTTTAATTGATAAACTGCTTCTTTAAGTTTTAATTGTCCACGCGCAAAAGCCAAAAATTCCTGCAAAGAAACCAAAGGATAAAAAGTCAAATCCTCGATGTTTGGTAATTCACCAAGATTAGCTCTTGGAAAATAAATTTGCTTAAAACCCATCTTTTTAGCAGAAAGAGCAATCGACACAAAACCCTTAATTTTACGTAAACGTCCATCAAGAGCCAATTCACCTAAAAACAAAGCTTTATCTGTATTTAATCTAACTTCGCCATATAGTTGCAACATCGCCACCGCAATTGCTAATTCCACACTACTGCTTTTTTTATCTATATCAGCCGGAGCTAAATTGACCAAAGTTTTTTTAGGCCTGATCCTAATTCCACATTGCGAAAGAGAAGCGGTAATTCTTTCTCTGGATTCATCAATCACACGATTGGCTAAACCAATAATGATAAAGGCGGGTTTACCAAAAATAGTTTTTATTTCTACTTCAATTTTAATTGTTTCTAAACCTTTATTAACTGCGCTAAAAATTCTTCCAGCCATAATGTCAGCCTAACAAAGTAAAGTTGCAAAAAGTGTAGAAACTTTTTAATTAAGATCAGCGAGGGTGAAATTGTCATAAAATCTGCTATCATAATGGGGTAATGCCAAGTGAATTAATCTATCGACTCAAGAGACCTTATCATTTTTTCAAAACTGGTTTGGCCAAAGGCCTACCTGCCATGATCAAATTTGCCTTCCCTCAAACCAAGCTCAAGCTCATCGCTATTACTGGTACCGATGGTAAAACCACTTCGTCCACTTTACTTTACCATATCCTTCGAGCAAGTGGTAAAAAGGTGGCTTTAGTTTCCACAGTTGGCGCCTACATTGACGGTGAGAAGTTTGAAACTGGTTTTCACGTCACCAGCCCTAGTCCAGATCAGCTTTTTGCGTTTATGAAAAAAATGTTGGATAAAAAAACTGAGTATTTGGTCTTGGAATTTACTTCACAAGGCGCTTATCAATATCGCTTATTTGGCATCAAACCACTGATTGCCGGCATTACTAATGTTGATCAGGATCATTTTGACTATCATCTTAACTATCAAAATTATTTAGAGGCTAAAGCAATGGTCATGAAAAAAGCTAAAACTGTGGTGCTTAATGCCGACGATCAATCATATTATCGACTCAAGAAGTTTTTCCCGAGTCAAAAATATCATGTTTTAGAATATAGCCAAGAAAATAAATTGACTAGCAAAATTGAAAAAGCGATCAAAGAGCGCTTTCCAGAAGCTTTTAACCAAAACAATGCTCGTTTGGTCAGTACTATTGCACTAGAGTTGGGATTAGATAAAGATCAAATTAGCCAAGCATTAATTAGTTTCGAAGGAGTACCGGGCAGAATGCAATTTATTGAAAATAATAAAAGCTTTAAAGTGGTGGTTGATTTTGCTCACACTCCGCAAGGTTTGCGTAGTGCTCTAACCGCCCTTCGTGTCATCATGAAAAAAGAAAAAATGCCTGGTAGATTGATTGCCGTTTATGGTTGCGCTGGACTGCGCGATGCCATCAAAAGACCAATTATGGGTCAAATCGGTGTCGAACTAGCCGATCTTTTAGTTTTTACCGCTGAAGATCCGAGAACTGAAGATATTTGGTCGATTATTCGCCAAATGAAAGAAGCGCTTACAGAAGGTCATAACAAAATTGTGTCTATTCCTGATCGTCAAGAGGCGATTGCTTTCGCTATTCAGAAATTAGCTAAAAAAGGCGATTTGGTTGCTATTTTTGGCAAAGGACCAGAGCAGAGCATGTGTTATGGTACTAAAGAAATTCCATGGAGTGATGAAGAGGCGGTCAAGAAAGTTTTAGCTTAAACTATGCTAGAAAAAAATAATTTCTATCTAGTCGGTATCAAAGGAGTCGCTATGACTTCCATCGCTCAGTGTCTACTTGATGCTGGCAAAACCGTTTGCGGTTCTGATATTGAAGAGGATTTTGTGACCGAGCCAATCCTAACAAAGCTCGGTGTCAAAATTGAAGACATCGCTGTCATTCCAGATTTTACTCAGCAAAATATTGATGCGGTCATTTACACCGCTGCCCACCAAGGCATTGATAATCCTCAAGTCCAAGCTGCTCTACAGGCCGGCATTCCTGTTTACACTCAAGCTCAAGCTTTGGCAGAATTTTTTAATCAAAAAGATGGCATCGCCGTCTGCGGAGTAGGGGGTAAAAGCAGTGTTTCCGCCATGATTACTTTTGTTTTACAACAATTGGCTCCTGAAAATTTATCTTTTTCTGTAGGTGTGGGAGAAATAATTGGCATGACAAAAACCGGCCAATGGCAAAATAATGCTAAATACTTTGTTGCCGAAGCTGATGAATATGTGGTTGATCCACACGCCAAAGAAAAAGGCTTAGTAATCACTCCTCGTTTTACCTTTCTTCAACCCTTTGCCACCGTTTGTACTAATCTTAAATACGATCATCCCGATGTTTATGCCAGTTTTGAAGACACTAAAACCACCTTTGCTAAATTTTTCGGACAAATTAAAAACAATGGTCACTTAATTATCAATGGCGACAATCAAGACTTAGTTCAACTTGCTAGAGAACTCGGTCGCCCTGATCTAAAAATCACCACTTTTGGTGAAAGTGAAACTTGCGATTTTAGACTACAAGATTTTGACTTTGCGCTACAAGTCCCCGGTAAATTTAACTTAATGAATGCTTTGGCAACTTTGGCTTGTTTGGTACAACTGGGTTTTGACCCTGAACAAATAGTCGCTACGCTAAATAAATTTAAATCTACTAAACGTCGCTTCGAATTGGTCAAACAAGATGAACAGCACTACCATTATGATGACTACGCCCATCACCCTTCAGAAATTTTAGCTGTTATTGACACTCTCAATGAAAACTTTGGGGAACAAAAAAAACTGATTTCCTTTCAACCACACACCTTTTCTCGTACCAGACAACTATTTAACGAATTCGTTGACGCCTTAGCCACCCATACTCAACCCAATGACGAAATTTTACTGATCGACATCTTTCCCTCCGCCCGCGAAGCCTTCGATCCAGATATGAACTGCGACAAACTCGTCACTGCTGTCAAAGCCAAATACCCTAATTGCCAAATTCAAAACCTCAAAACCAGAGAAGCTTTAGCCAACTACGTCAAACAAAGTAACTACAATGTTTTCATCACCATTGGTGCTGGTGACATTTATCACACCCACGAATTGCTATAAAATTACTCTAGGAACTCTCTGAAAAGTAGTGATATAATTTGAAGGTTAAAAAGTGTCGCCGCGATGGCGGAATAGGTAGACGCGCGAGACTTAAAATCTCGTACTAGCAATAGTGTGTGGGTTCGATTCCCTCTCGCGGCACTTTTATTCACAGAGATCTCTACGGAGAGTAGTTCAGATGGCTAGAACGTACGCTTTGGGAGCGTAAGGTCGCAGGTTCGAGTCCTGTCTCTCCGACAAGTCCAAAATCCGTTATACTATATTCATGTCCGTCTTTCTTCGTCTCTATTCCTTCATCTGGAAACGCAAATGGCCTTTCATCCTTGGCACTATTCCCATGATTCTCGCTATGGTGCTTAATAATCTCGCGCCTTTCTTTGTCAAATGGCTCACTCAAGCTGTCCAAGACGGACAACTTGATCAAGCTTTCAACCTCGTTTTAATTTTTGGCCTTGTCCTCGTTGGTAGTAACTTACTCGACAACATTGCCTATTTCATCACTGATAGAAACATGGTCGGTACTTCTACCGACATTGCTAAAACTGTCCTCACTCATATTCACAACTTAGATTTCGCTTATCACACTAATAAAAGTTCCGGCAAATTAATTAGTTTAATGAAAAGAGGTGACGACGCTTTTTACACCTATTACGACATTATTAACCGCCAATTTCTTAATATTACCGTTAGTTTTATCGTCATGTTCACCGCTTTTGCCAGATTGCGCTCCAACTATCTCATCTTCGTCATTTGTCTAATTGCCATTACCGTTTTTGTGGCTTATTTTCTGGTCAAAATCAACATTCGCAAACGCCAATTATTTAACGATGCTGATGATGATGTTTCTTCGGCTAGAGTAGACAACCTCGTTAATTTCGACACCGTTAAATATTTCGCTAATGAAAAATTTGAACAACAACGTTTCTCAGATCTTTTAGCTATCTGGTACAAACGCCTCCAAGCTTACTTTTTTACCTTCCGTTACTTTGACGGCATTATCGGTAATTTAATCAACATCGCCTTGGTCGGCATTATGTTTATTGCCATTAAAGACCTCCGTAGCGGGCAAATTGTCTTAGCCGATTTTCTCTTAGTCACTACTTTTTCCATGACTCTTTTCCCAAAAATGATGAATCTTTTATTTAGTTTCCGTGAATTAGCTAAAAGGCACACCGACATCAGTAGTTATTTAATGTTGCTCGATGAGGAAGTCTCCGTCAAAGAGCCGGTTCATCCTCAAGAAATTAGTGAAGTAACTGGCCAAATTACTTTTGATCAAGTTGATTTTGCTTACGAAAACAAACAATTGGTCTTGGAAGATTTTTCACTCAAAATTGAGAGTGGAGAAGCGATTGCTTTAGTTGGTTTTTCTGGAGCGGGTAAAACTACCATCGCTAAACTTTTGATGCGTATGTACGATCCCACTCAAGGACAAATTTTGCTTGATGGGGTCGCTATTAATCAACTCAGTAAAACTGCACTACGTAAAATTATTGGCGTCGTCCCCCAAGATCCTTTACTCTTCAATAACACTGTTTACTTCAACATTGCCTACGCTAATCACCAAGCTAGTAAAGAAGAGGTTTTTGCTGCCGCTAAAGCAGCACAGGTGGATACTTTTATCAAAGATTTACCCAATGGTTATGAAACTGTTGTCGGTGAACGTGGCATCAAACTTTCTGGCGGACAAAGACAACGTTTAGCTATCGCTCGTATTCTTTTAGAAAAACCCAAAGTCATCATTATGGACGAAGCCACCAGCTCGCTGGATAGCGCTTCAGAAAAAATCATTCAAAAATCTTTTTGGGATTTAGTTAGAGATAAAAAAGAGCCTCGTACCAGCATTATTATCGCTCATCGCTTATCTACCATCATGCAGGCCGATCGCATAGTCGTCATGGACGGTGGCAAAATTGCTGAAATTGGCACCCACCAAGAACTCATCGAGAAAGACGGTGGCATTTACCAGCAACTCTGGTCACTACAAAGAAATGGCTTTATTGGAGATGGAGAGAGCGACGGCGACAAAAGTGAGATATAGTAAATATATACAAATAAATTAAGAAAGGAGCGAATTATTTTTTTGCTGAACTTCGATCACCTGAGGAAATGTATTTACTCAAGAGATCGCTGAAGCAAAAGAAACTAATTCGCGACGTATATGTCCAAAAACATTCTCGTCACCGGCGCCTCTAGTGGTATCGGTAAAGCTGTCGCTCTCGAATTCGCTAAGCGCGACGGTTCTAAAAATCATTTAATTTTAGTGGCTCGTAATCAAGCTAAGCTTGAAAAAGTTGCAGAAGAAGTTAAAACTTTCGGCGCCAGTGTTAGCACTTTTGTTGCTGATCTGGGTAAAACTACCGACATTGCTAAACTTTTTACCCATCTAGAAAAAGAGGTTCAAACTTTAGATCTAGTTTTAAATAATGCTGGTCTTGGATACGTCAAAGAAGCCATCGCCCTGAGCGATGATGAAGTCGAGCAAATCATCGACGTTAATGTCAAAGGAATGATTTTAGTGGCAAAAAAATCTGCCAAAATGATGGTTAAACAAGGTCACGGCCACATTATTTTTACTTCTTCTTTAGCTGGTTATGTAATCCTCCCAACCTGGTCAGTTTATTGTGCCAGTAAATGTGGTATCACTGCTTTTGCCAATGTCTTGAGACAAGAAGTTGCCAAACACGGTATACAAGTTACTACCGTTCATCCTGGTCCAGTCCAAACTGAATTCTGGGATCCAAACAAAGCCAATGTTAGTTTAGAAAAATCATCTAAAACTATGCCAGCTATTCCAGTAGAAGATGTTTCTAAAGCCATTTACGAGATTGCCTACACAAATAAAACAAGAATTTTCTGCCCACCAGCTTTGAAAATGTCTGCAGAAATGTTTAGGTTGTTTCCCAATTTTATGCAAAAGATGTTTGCCAAATTGGTTTAAATCAGCTTTTTTGCAAACTAACTTTGTTATAAAAAGTAGGTGATTGCTCATCAACAAATTGCACTAGCTACTTTGCAAAGGTTTTTTGGTTTTGCTAATTTTCGTCCTGGTCAACTAGAAATTGTTCTGGCAATTTTGGAGCAAAAAGATGTTTTAGCGATTTTACCAACTGGTGGCGGTAAATCTTTATGTTTTCAAGTCCCGGCTTTAATTTTTCCAGGAACTACTTTGGTAATTTCACCTTTAATTTCACTCATGAAAGATCAGGTTGATCATTTAGAAAAAGTAGGTATTCCCGCTACTTTCGTTAGTAGCAACTTAGAGGCAAAAGAAATTGCTTTGCGTTTAACCAAATTAGCGCGAGGTAAATACAAATTATTTTATTTAGCCCCCGAACGTTTGAACAATCACAAAATTATTGAAATTTGCCAAAAAATTAACATTTCCTATCTGGTCGTGGATGAAGCGCATTGCATTAGTTTATGGGGACATCAATTCCGTCCAAGTTACCAAAAAATTCCAGAATTTATCAAAAAAATTCAAAGAAAAAATAAAAAAATTGCTACAACAGCATTTACTGCGACAGCTACTCCCTTAGTGACTCAAGAAATTAAGAAATTTTTAAAGTTGCAAAATCCTGTTACTTTTAGTGGTGGATTTTTGCGCAAAAATTTAATTTTTCATAATTTAATTTGTCGATCCAATTGGGATAAAAATATTTTTCTCTTCAAATTGCTTAAAAAATACCAAAAAGAAAATGTCATTATTTATTGTTCTACTAGAGTAGAGTGCGAGCGTTTGGCAAAACTAATTAAGTTTTATGATTTTAGTAATCGCTACAGTGTTGATGTTTATCACGGTGGACTGGAAAAGAAAAAAAGAGAGCAAGTGCAAAATGATTTTTTAATCGGCAAAATTAAAATTATGATTGCTACCAATGCCTTCGGCATGGGTGTAGATAAAAGTGACGTACGTGTGGTTATTCATTACCAAATTTCTGCTAATTTGGAGAATTATTATCAAGAGGCCGGGCGAGCGGGCAGAGATGGCCAAATGAGTTTTGTTTATTTACTCTATTATGAAAAAGACTTGCTAATTCAAGCAGAAATGATTAACAAGAATTATGTAAATTTTGATCATCCACGACGACAAATTGAAATCGATAAACTAATTACCATTAAAAAATATGCACTTAGTAAAACTTGTTTGCAAGCAAAAATCAGTGACTATTTCGGACAAAATACACAAAAAAATAATTGTCAAAATTGCTATCTCTGCTTGCAGAAAAAAATTGAATTAAACGAACAAGAAAAGCAATTTGTAGAAAATTTAGAAAAAATTAATCAGCTTTATTTAAGCAAATTGCCTTATGGTCAACTGTCAGTAATTTTTACTATTCCACAAATTGAACTAATGGCTATTTTGGAACCAAAAACTCTCACTGATTTGCAAAAAATTCCCGGGGTCGGAAGTGGTATAATAACTTCCTATGCAAATCACAGAATTAGTCGCTAAGTATCAAGAAATTGCTGACTTTCTCAACACTCGTTGGCCTTTGAAAGACCATAATCAAAGAGTCTTCGCTCGCACCATGAAAATCGTTGAGGAGTTGGGTGAACTATCTGATGAAATTTTAACCAGTATGAACCTTCAGCGTAATTCCAAAATTGCTAAATTTTCCAGAGAAAATTTGGAGGATGAATTTGCCGACGTTTTGGCTTCTTTAATTTTACTCAGCTGTGAGCTGGATATTGATGTTGAAGCAGTCATTAAGAAAAAAATCGATTTTACTCGCGAACGCTTTGAGATGGACAAAAAGGATTAAAGCTCTAAAAACTGGTAAAGCCTTCCGTCTTTAAAACCACGTTTTCTATAATATTCTCTTGTACCAATCGCTGAAATAACGGCTAGTTTTTTATAGCCAGCTTTTTTACTTAAAGTCACCGCTTTGCGAATAAGTTTTTTACCAAAGCCAAAATGCTGAGCTTTTTCTTCACCTTTTTGGCCAATCGATAAACTGCGCCCATAGACATGGATTTCGCGAATCATTGCTGTATTATTCAATTCCTCCATGACTTGATTCTCTTTCTGCAATGGCAAACTCAAGCGTAGAAAAGCCAAAATTTTTTCACCATAAACAAATTGCAAAAACTTTTCCTGACTCACACTGGTTTTATAATTTTTAACTTTAAGTTTTACTTCTTTTGGATTAAATACGGCCGAGCGAATTTCGCGGGAACGAATATCTTGCATTTTTTGTTTGGTTTTATTGACGTAAGTTTCAGCGATTTGTCTAAAATTGCTCTTAGTATTACCAACCACAATTTCTTGAGATGGAATATCACGAATCATTCTAGTAATACGACAATAGGCTGGAGTATGAGTCAAAGTAAAGGCGGTGATTTTCAACAATTCTTCATGAGTATATGGTTTCCATAAATCTTTTTTGTAATATCTCATCAGCTCCGCTGTTTCGATTAAAGAACAGGGATAAATTTTTAATTCATCGGGTTTAAAATCTAAGTCGCTAAAAAGTTTTTTAAAATCTCTCTTATCTTTGGAGACGGTGCCACCATAAAGGTTGGCCATAAAATGAATGTGCAATTTAAAACCAGCCTGACGCAAAAGTGCAAAAGCTTTTCTAATTGCTTCCACATTGTGACCACGTTTGTTCTTGCGCAGAATTTCATCATCCAAAGATTGAATACCTAATTGTACTTTAGTAGCCCCCAAACGACGAATGTTTTTGACACTTTTTAGTGTAATTTCATCTGGTCTGGTTTCAATGACTAAACCCACACAACGCTGAAGCGCTCTCTCATTTTTGATTTGTTCTGTTTCTAATTCACTCCAGTCAGCTTTCTGGTATTCAAGCACTCCCAAAGCATTTTCTGGTTGTAAATAATATTTACTAACTAGTTGGTTATATGTTTCTCTAATATTTTCACCAACAATTTGTAACTTAGAAAAATTAGCTTGATTTTCTTTAGCATCGGTACTTAAAAAAGTCTTGGTCTGCCATTTTTTTTCAGTTTCTTTGAATTTTTTTTGAAAAGTTTGGTATTTTTTTATAATTTTTGCCGTGTCATTTTTTGTTTGAAAATCATTCATGGCTCTAAAACATTCTTTGACAAACCAAATCTGATAGGCCTCTGGATAAGCAGTCCAAGTTCCACCTAAAATAATCAGCTCAACTTTGTCAATTTTGTGACCCATAGAGAATAAGGCTTCTAAACGATTGGTGGTTTGTAAGTATGGATCAAAATAATTTTTTTCTGCTCGTTGCGCACCTGGCTCACTAGCCAAATAGCTTTTAGGCATGCGCAAATCATTGGGACAAAAAATACATTTTCCAGGACAAGGGTAGGGTTTAGTCAAAACCGTCACCGGCGCCACACCAGAAATGGTACGCACTGGTTTCATGAGAATTTTTTCTACTAATTTGGGATTATATTTTTTAAGACCATGGGTTCCTGCTAACTTTTTGTATTCTTCAATAATTTCAGCATAACTCCAATGAGTGCCATCAGTTTTTTGGTATTTTTTGATCAAACGAAGTAAATCTTCAATTGGCTTATCTAGGCTTTGTTCTAGTTCCTTCAGTAAAGAAGTAATATTATTTGTCATCTGGTGTTTATTATAACGCAAGTCTGACATAAAATAGGCTTGATGCAAAAAGGTTTAATTAAAATCCTCAACCAGCTTAATCAAGATTTCTATACACAAGTTAGTGAAGATTTTAGTGCTAGTCGTAATTTTTCCTGGCAAGGATGGGCAGAAATTATTAAACATTTGCCAAAAAAAGAAAATTTAAAAGTCTTAGATATCGCTTGTGGCAATGGTCGTTTCGTAGAATTTTTAGAAAAAAATTTTTATGACTCTTTTTCCTACTTGGGCTTAGATAATTCAAAAAAGTTATTAAAAATTGCGCAAAATAAATTTCCAAAGCAAAAGTTTGCATTTTTTGATCTTGTCAAAAATTATTTGGAAAATGGAAAAATATTATTTAATACTCAAGAAAGATTTGATTTAATCGTTAGTTTTGGCCTAACTCATCACCTAGCTTCTGCTCAACTCAGAGAAGAATTTTTACAAAGTTTAAAAAACAAATTAAACAAAAATGGTTTGATCGTCATTAGTAATTGGCAATTTGCTGAAGAACAAAATCGTTTCAAAAAAAATACATTAAATTGGAAAAAAATAATTAAAAATCCAAAAATAAATCTTTGGCAAAAAATAAATTTGATTTTTCTTTTATTGAACTTGAGTGAAAAGGATTTTTTATTAGATTGGTGCAAAGGAGATAGAGCTGGACAAGTTTTTCGATACTGTCATCACATTAGTGAAAAAGAAATGATCGAACTTATTGAAAAAAGCGAATTAGTGGTAGTAGATAAGTTTTTCGCCGATGGCAAATCGAAACAACTCAACCAATATTTTCTACTTAAAGCACTTTGAAAAAAGCAGGACAGAGATTATAATAGTCTTTCTTGCACATTGCCCGATCGTCTAATGGCAGGACAGAGGCCTTTGAAGCCTTTAATCCTGGTTCGAATCCAGGTCGGGCATCCATTTTTTTCTCCAAGTAAAAAATTTTCTAATCTGCTACTTATCATTTACACTTTTTAATCCATAATAAAAAACATGACTACCTTTGCTCATGCTGGATCTGGTTCTATCGCAACAATACTTCTGTTGGGTATACAACCACAAGAACATTTTTTGCAAGCAGTAGCCGTTTTAAGCGCTACTATTTTAGACTTAGATCATCTTTACTTTTTCTTGAAAGACAAAAGCGCCATGATCCCCGGAAACATGCATAAAGCCAGAAGTGTTCTTCATGAATTAATTGGTTTTATTATAATTGGCGTAATAATGTTAGGACTGTCTTTTTTTGATTTTAAATTAGCTTTATTAGTTGGAATGCCGATGATGATTCATTTGACAGAAGATTTCATAATGGGCATATCTATTCCATTTAATCCAATAGATAAAATGGAAATGAAACTTTTGCCTCAGAAAAAAAAGTTAAAAATCATCATTGATTTACTTGTATTATTAATTTCAGGATACCTATGGATAATATTCCTAAACGGACAAATTTAGCCGGACTATACAGAAAACCCCTAGCCTGGCTGGAAACAAAAATCTCGCTTTCTTTTTTAAATCCAAATTATTTACAAATAATCGCTTTAATCTTATCTTTTATTTATCTTTTTATTGATAATAATGTAACAAGGTTAATTATTGTCACCGTAGTCTTAATATCTGATTGGTTAGATGGAGCCACAGCAAGATCTCAAAAAATAACTTCAAAAGAAGGCTGGATGATTGATGTTGCTGTAGATAGAATCAGCGAAGGATTTATTTTTGCCATACATTTAGATACTTATGTTGGGAAAGTTTTTTTCGGTCTATATGTTTTAAATACGATACTATCTATGTACAGCATCAGTTCAAAAAAACATCTCATTTTACCTCTTAGATTTATGTGGCTAATATATTTAGCAGGGCTAATTATATGGAATTAAATTTCATTTTTATCTTTTCATGTATTTATTTTTATTTTCCAGTAGCCATGGCAAATATCGGTGCTAATTTGGGAAAATTTATTCCGATATTTAAAGCATTAAAATATCCAATTGATTTTGGATTAAGTATTAAAGGAAGTAGAGTAATTGGCGACCATAAAAATGTTGGAGGTTTCCTTTTTGGAATACTGTTTGGATCCTTATTTGGATATTTAAAAACAATATATTTAGATCAAATAATTCCAGATCAATACGTACTTTTTTCAATTGATCAACAAACAAATATTTTTCTCTACATTATGATGTCAACAGCTGCTCTTATGGGAGACATTATCAAAAGTATATTCAAAAGAATTCTCAATAGACCACCTCATTCTCCATGGATACCATTTGACGAAATAGATCATTCTTTGGCTAGTCTTATTGTTGCCAGTTTCATAATTCCAATCGATATAAATAGTAGCCTAACAATAATAATCGTCTTTGTCTTTTTACATTTATTAGCAAATATTCTAGGGTATTTTCTCAAAATTAAAAAAGTACCATATTAAAATAATTTATGTACGAACAGTTAGATCAAACTCAGTTATTGGAGCAAGTTAAACAAATTATTAAATCAAAAAATTGGTATGCTTTGACAGAAAGTAATAGGTTTGTGTGGGAAAAAAGTGTGGAATTAATGGCAAGAATGATTAGCAAAGAAGTCAGGCATATTGAACCACAAAAAATTAGGGAAGTTATTGAAAACTCATTTGATGCAGAAGCATTATCCAAAGTTGGTTCTGAATATTTTATAGACTGTCTTTTAAAAATTGATCCGCAATTGATTTTATGGTCAGAAGGAGATCTCGCTTGGCAAGAATTAAAAGCCAGTAAAACCGGCC